>TARA_R110000868_G_scaffold144361_1_pt1 | contig 16307 bp, 13 predicted proteins | sample TARA_R110000868 | Tara Oceans TARA_R110000868 (sample SAMEA4397489) | marine metagenome | biome: Polar Biome; feature: [SRF] surface water layer (ENVO:00010504); material: water (ENVO:00002006), including particulate matter (ENVO:01000060) such as... | depth 5 m | reverse complement strand
GATGTTTCATGTTTATTATATCACTTTTACAAAGAATTATAAAATTTATATCTAAAACCATTTTTTAATGACCACCTCTAAACTTGAAAAAACTATTTACTCCTTATTCGAAGCACTGGAAAAAGAAATTCCCGGGTTTCAAAACAGTCCTGAAGATTGGGAAATTTGTAATGGGAATGTAGCCATCTGTATCATCTCGGAAGAGGGCAAAGTTTATGGAAAGTTATTTGGAACAGATAAAATAGAACAACGGGAAATCTTTAGGATTGCCTGGCAAAAAGCGAGTCAGGTGTGGATTACCGGACATAATACAGGAGATTATGAAAAGCTTGTTTTTGGGGGCACTATGGACCCCGAAGATGCCCCTATAGAACTTCCTGACCTTATTGGCTGGGTAGGCGGACAATTAATCCAATTAGACGATGAGAGTCGCATTTCTGTAGGATTTAGTGGTTTTCAGGGTGTTAATGATATCGGTATCGTCCAGACAGCATTGAAAAAGGTTTTGGCCGAAGAATGAAAAATTTGAATAAGTCTATTGGCCTTTTGCCACCAATTTCATATCCCTGGTAATAATCCCCTGCAAGGACCAGGAAAATACAAAAACGCAAAATACTACCTAAGATAACGCTATATTATCTCATACTATTTAAAAATTTTCAACTTTTTACAGACCTAATCCCCATAACCAAGGACCCTCTGATTAACAGCCTCAAAAGTGGTGATTTCATTTAGCGTCATTTGCTTTCTTATAGTCTGATTACCAATTGTTTATGAATATTTATTTTGTATTTAATAATATAATTTTTACATTTAATAGCCTATTTGTTTGACCTATGTTTGACCTAATTCCAAGTAATAAGTTTCAGGTATTAAGCATGTTATGGACTAATAGTGCCAAAATGTTTGACCTAAAATACTAAATATGGCTAATTTAAAAATTGTTGTAAAGAAAAAAAAATCAGATGTAAATGGGCATCCTGTTTATTTACGTGTAACCAAAAATAGGCAATGTAAATATTATAAGACTCCTTATACGGCAACAGCAGATGAATGGGTAGCTGTTAGTGAAAAATTTAATAAACGTAATTCCAATTATGTACAAAATAATCGACTGCTCATAAAATTTAAAGAAAGAGCATACAAAATTGTTACCGAATTGGAAATTGAAAATCCTGACTATACCTTACAAGATTTTGATAATCGATACAGAATTACTTTCAATCCTGTCAGTAACGATGTATTTGCCTTTTTTGATGAGATTATTCAAGAAATGACCTTTGCCGGACGAATAGGAAACGCTAAATCCTATAAGGACACGAAAACTTCAATTCAAATATTTTATAAAATAAAGAAGCTCAAATTTAGGGATGTAAACCATACTTTTTTAAGTAAATATGATGCATTCCTGCGATCTAGAGGTGGCACTGATGGCGGTGTTGGTGTAAAAATGCGTGCTATTAGGGCATTATTTAATAAAGCTATAGCCCGTGGTGTAATCAAGGAAAGCCTATATCCATTTAAAACCTATAAAATATCAAGGCTAAGAGGCAAAGGTTTTAAACGTGCATTGGATTATGAAGAGATCATCCGCATCATCAATTTAGATTTGTCTGACCATCCTCATTTAATCAATACCAGAAATTACTTTGTTTTTAGCTTCTATACCAGGGGTATGAACTTTGCAGATATGATGTGCTTGGAATGGAAAGATGTTGAAGCTAACGTCATCTATTATACCAGAGCGAAGACCAAAGGAAACTTCTCTATAGCCATTATGCCTCCTGTTCAGAAAATATTGGACTATTATCGAGAACATGGTTATGGCAACAAATATGTACTTCCCCTGCTTTTTCGCGAAGACTATACCCCCACCCAACTTGCTGATCGGAAACATAAAATGCTGGGGATTTATAATATAGAGCTTAAGGAAGTGGCTAAATTATGTAATATCACAAAAAACGTCAGCAGTTATGTTGCCCGACATAGTTTTGCCAACTGCCTTAAACAAAAAGGAGTGGCTACCGATGTTATTAGCGAGTCCTTAGGGCATCAGAATTTAGCGGTTACCCAGGCCTATCTTAAAGAACTGGATACTGAGATTGTAGATAAGGCGCTTGAAGTGCTGCTGCAACCATCAAGGTAAATAATCAGAGTAGTTTCCTATCTATTTCAAAGATTACTCCTATGAGATAATTAAAATACCCTGTTGTGAAGAACAACCAAAAATAGCCAATAACTTATCGGCTACAGATGACAAAATAGAAAGTTTAAGCCCCCAAATAGAAAAAGCACAAGCCTTTTAAAAAGGATTGTTCCAGCAGATGTTTGTTTAAAGTTATAAATGGATATTGCGCACGTTTTTTGATTGGGCATTATGCGCACGTTTTTTTAAATTAATACACAAATGCCCACATTTTTTCTAGATAGCGCACATTTTCTTAGTTATAGATATACAGGAGCATGCTGACCTCTCCTATGCCTAATCAATAGGTAGCTGCCGTTCTGGCGGATACTGTCCCCCTTCGAAAAAGAAGATAGCTAGATTTGGGTGCCATAGTAGAATATTTAAAACTGTCTAACCATTTCCAAATATATTATCTCTAAAATCCTGTTACAACCATCAAGTCAAATAACCTGAGTAGGTTCCGAAAATTGAATCATCAAGTTTGAATACAGGTTTGCCATGCTTAATTTAAATCTAATATCCAGCTTGTGGTGTTGGAATATCCTCCTCAGCACAGATTTTTTTGAGATTATGTGATTTAACATTAATTTGTTGTGCTACATTTCGTTGACTTCCTTCCCAGATTAACTCGTAAAGTGCTTTTCTTGTCATTGCTTTAGTCTTCATGTTCTATTTTCATTTTCAATTAATTAGATTATTCATGTAACATGAAAATAGTGCAAAAATGAAAACAGGGGTAGTTGGGGAACAATGAAAAAGTAAATTTATTCTCGTAATTGTACTAAGTGAATGCGCATTCTCAACTAACAAAAAAATACCATTAAACGGATAAAACCGTCCTTTAACGATTAAGCAACTACAAGACCTAATATTTCCTACCTTAGAAGACTTATAACAAGCTCTCGGTTGTACTACTCCCCCCTCTTTACATCCTCAAAATTAATACTGAATATAAGGACTTTGCCTACATAAAAATGTATTAAGGTACGTTCCAGGTAAAATGGAAATATATGTACCGGTACATATATCCCTACGTTGGCGGTAATTAAACGAAATGAATAAAACTACAATAGACGAGACAATAGCTTGGATAGACAAACGACCTGAATGGCTAGTTTCTTCTATTAATTTGCTGTTCAAAAACAACCGACCTTTCACGCAAAATGAAATTAATGATTTAGCTGATAAATGTATCCAAGAAGCTAAATCAAAGAAAGGAAAAGCAAAAATTGATAAGAAAGCTTTTAGTACATATTTTGGTACAAACACAAATAAAGGTACTGTTCAATTAAAGAGTTTATCTAACATAAAAGGCATAAATAATTTAAACCCAAAAGAACCTCTCGAACTTTCATCTGATAATATTACAATTGTTTATGGGAGAAATGGCTCTGGTAAATCTGGGTATGTTAGAATTTTAAAAAAAGCTTGTGGTGCTAGAAAAACAGAAGATTTATTATGTGATGTTTTCAAAGGAAAAGAAAGTCAAGAATGTGACTTTGAGATAATCAAAAATGGTAAAACAGAAAAGATAAAATGGAAACCTGAAAATCAAATTGAAAATGACTTAAAAACTATTGACATTTTCGATACATCTTCTGGAATTAGTTATGTAATGGAAAATAACGAAGTTACTTATGAACCACCTGTTCTTAAGTTTCTAACTTATTTATCTGATACTTCGGATAAAGTTAACAATATTGTAATTGAAAAAATCAATAAACTTTCCCCTACTCTTCCTAGTTTTCCTACTAACCTTCAAAGTACATCAATCTTCAAAAAATATAATTCATTATCAAATTCTAAAGAGTTCGATAATGATTTAAAAAAAACTATTTGGAATAAAACGAAAGAGAAACAGCAAACAAGCCTTGAAGTACAACTTGTAAATAGCAAGAATTCTGATTTATTTCTCTCTTTAAAAAATCAATCTGATAGCATAGAAAAGATTATCAATAAAAACCAATCATTAGTTAATCAATTAAGTCTAAAAGAGTTTAGAGGAATTAATAAAATTAAAAAGGATATTGCTTCAAAACAAAAGCAAATAAAGAATAGTGAAAAGCTATTAAAAGGCAATAAAATCAATGGAATTACAACGAGCTTATGGAAAGTACTTTGGGAAGCTGCCAGAGAATTTTCTAATAAAGATGCTTATCCTACCAAATCATTTCCTAATACAGAAAACAATGCAAGATGTGTATTATGTCAACAAGAAATCTCTAAAGATGCAATAACACGATTCGATTCTCTCGAAACATTTATAAAAAATAAATTCAACACAGAATTAAACGTTCTGACAGAAAACCACAAAGATAAAATTGAGAATTTACCAAGTTTTTGGGAAAAAGAATTACAAGAAGCTATCCTATCCAAATCCTCGCTTTCTTCAGGATTAAAAACAAAAATCCAAAAATCATTCGAAAATTTAGAATTACGTAAAGAATCTTTCAAAAAAGCCAAAAAGGAAACTGACCTCGTAAAAGTAACTGATTACAAAATTCAGAAATTATTAAAAAAGGAATTAGCATCTATTAAAAAGAAACTCAAGGGACTTGAAACTGCAAAAACTTCTAAAGGTACAAAGCTAAATGAAGACAAAATTTTAGAGTTAAAAGCAGAGAAATGGATTGTTGACAACAAAAAAACAATAAGTAAAGCCCTTTCAGATAAAGAAAGTCTTGCTAATTTAAATAAGGCTAAATCATTATGTAGTACAAATGCCTTATCTACAAAGAAATCTGACCTAGCTGAAAATTTAGTAACTAAAGAGTTTATTCAAAATTTCGAAAAAGAATTGAAAGGGCTAGGTGCTGATAATCTGAATGTAACAATAGCAAAATCCAAAACAGCCAAAGGAAAAGTTTACTATGCAATTAAACTTAAGAACTCAATACTAACGGAAAAAATTGAAAATGTATTAAGTGAGGGAGAATTTAGGATTGTTTCATTGGCAGCATTTTTAGCTGACGTATCTAATAAGGCTTACAATTCACCTTTTATATTTGACGACCCAATTTCATCATTAGACGTAGATTATGAAGAAAATACTGTAAAAAGAATTGTAGCATTAAGTAAAGCGAGACAAGTAATTGTTTTTACACATAGATTATCATTTTTAAGTCTTCTAAATGATGAAGCAAATTCTCAAAGTGCCAAAACAAAGAATGTAACAATCTTATCTGAATATTGGGGAAAAGGACAACCATCTAGACCTTTAATGGATTCACAAAAACCTCTAGCAGCCTTAAATACTTTGATAGACCAACGATTACCAAGTGCGGTAAAAATATTGCAAACTATTGGGACTACCGAATATTTACCAATTGCGAAATCAATATGCAGTGACTTTAGAATCACATTAGAACGGATAATTGAAAATGATTTACTCAACCAAATAGTATTGCGATATCGAAGAGGGATTCAGACTATGAATCGATTGGATACTTTAGTAAAGATTAATCAAAATGACATAAATATACTTGATGGAATGATGACTAAATATTCAATATATGAACATTCTCAATCTGCTGTTCTACCGACAAAACCCATAGATCTAAATGATTTGAAAAAGGACTTGGAAGATGTAAGAGATTGGATATTAGAATTTAAAAAAAGAAAATAAAGCCTCAAAACTAATAACAGTATAATTTAAAAAAATTGAAAGCACTAGCATTTATAGATTTACTTGGATTCAGTCAGATGGTTAGTTCTAATCAAAATAGAGCTAAAATAATCCTAAATGATTTTTACAATATTTCCTATCGACATATAAAAAATGAAACTGAAATTCAAGGAGACTTGTTTTCTGATAGCTTAATGGCTCATTCTGAAAATCCTGCAACTTTAGTTAACACTATAGCTAAGATTTACAGAGAATGCTTAATGAAAAATAATGACTATGATTTTCCTTTGAACAAATATTTCTTGCTTCCAAGAGGCGGTATTTCTTTTGGACACGTAGATATCCAATCAAGGCTGGAAAGTCCTAATTTGACTAAAAACTTTATTATTAGTCCAGCATTAGTTCATTCTGCAAAAATGGAAAGTCAAATAAAAGGAAGTAGATTGTTAATTGCAGACACCGAAAACAATAATGAACAAATTTTCAATTGGAACGGTGATATAAAAAGTATTCTTTACGAAAACTCTTCCTTTACTTTTTGGTCTACATTTAAATACTTTGACGCATTATGGTTTTTAGACTTATCAAAAGGTGTCGAGCAACAAAAAGAAGAAGTTACACACTTGATTAGTATTTCAGAAAAGCTAGTTCAAGCTAATAATAACAATCAACAAGTTAGAGACCAACATTTGCAAACTTTGAGAATAGGATTGCTAAGCTATTCTAAGTTCTTAAACCCAAATACTAATCCTCTTCTGAATAGATTTTTAACAGAATATAGAGATAATTCCTATTGGTTAATCTGGTTAACACTTATTGAAATGATTATGAATTCACCTGATAATTGGGCTTTACCCTCTAAAATTGAGGTTATTGATTTTTACAAAAATGTCAGCTTAAAAACAGGATGGTCAAGTGTAATAAAGGAAATTAATAAACCAAGAAACGAGTATCTTCTAGGAACATTTCAAGATTTCATATCGGAAATAAATATATAATAACTACCGCCAGACGTATATAAAAAATAGCGGTTTTAGCGCTTAAACGAAATAAAATAATAAAATAAAGGTCAGTTATAAACCGAAAAGTTAGTGCTTAAAAATCCGCTACTTTTCATATACAAGACCGTTAGTGGCAAGCAGTGGACAGTGCTGTGAGAAAAAAATAATAACATTCCAATAAGGACGTAAAATGATTTGAGGATGAAAAAATATCTTAGCATTATTTTGATTGCTTTTTTGACAATCAACCTTTCTAGTTGTGCAACATATTCAACAATGAATACCAATAAATGGTTAGAATATGAATTACCGCCTTCCAAGATAGTCAAAAACGGAGAAGTTTTTTTTGAGGGAAAGCTATCGGATGGCTCTATGTTTTCTGTATTTGCTGATGAAAAAATTGATGATGATGCAAGATATTATCATACTATGTTATGGCAAGATTTTGGGTGGACATTAAAAGACGATAAAACATGGTCAGCTCCACAAAGTGCCCGTGAGAGAAAACTTGGTCATATTTATATTAACCCAAGCAGAGGAGCTGCTGTCTATTATTATCCAGATAGAAATTACTCTGCTTTTAAAGTAAATATCACTAAATAAGCGAATTTCAAAAAATATGCACTTTGCCATAATAAATGATAATCGAGTAATGGCTCAACCGAAACTTCAAGGATTGTGTTCTTGTTGTTCGAAGCCCGTTATTGCAAAATGTGGCACACGAAAAATTTGGCATTGGGCTCATAAAAGAAAAACAGATTGTGATAATTGGTGGGAACCTGAAACAGAGTGGCATCGTAATTGGAAAAATAATTATCCAGCTGATTGGCAAGAAACATCTTTACTTGATGAAAAAACAAACGAAAAACATATTGCAGATGTCCGCACAACTCACAATCTTGTTATAGAGTTCCAACATTCACATATTGACCCACAAGAACGCATCTCACGAGAACAGTTTTATAAAAATATGGTTTGGTTAGTTGACGGCACACGCCTAAAAAGAGATTATCCTCGTTTTCTTAAAGGCAAAAAGAACTATTTTGAAAATACAATTTTTTATAAAACAGACAATCCGAAAATATTTCAAGTTGACCTTTTAGATTGGTGCTTCCCATCTAATTGGCTTGAAAGTTCTGTGCCTGTTATTTTTGATTTTCGAGGAGACGGTACAATGGACGACTCCGAGGGGTTACGAATTACTCTTTACTGTATATTTCCACAAGTTGGAAGATATGCAAGAGTTGTGGAGATTTCACGAACAGCTTTTATAAACGCTACTATTAACGGAGAATGGACATCACGAGTTCAAAAATTTATAAATGACTATAAAGAACAAGACGCATTCGAGCAACAAAAAAAACAACAACAAACAACGTCTCACTCATCAAATAAAATAACATATACATGGAGAGGAATTCCACTTATCGGTGGCTACCGTGAATACAAAAGACGCCTTTGGGCACAGAACAAATCTACTCGTAATGGCAGAAGTTAACATTATGACATACAGCACTTAAATGACACATAAGAAATGCCAGCCACTAATAAAGTATAACCGCAATTACGGCAGATTCGACTACGTCCGAATCCACTCGGTATTGCTAAAGTCTTTGCCAAACCGAAAATTAACGCATATTAAACCCGTAACTGACGGTTATACGAGACCGTTACCTGCAAGTTGAACCAAAATGAAACTATCCGACTTAACTATAGAAAGTATTAAAGAATTCATTTCAAGCGACAATCAATTAACACCTGGACTTTCTGGACCCAATATTTTAAAATTATTTAATAAGGTAGGTTTTAAAGATGTTTATAAATGGGGAGGTGGTGGAATGCCTAATTCTTTGAGTAGAAATGCTTATGTAATCGAAAAATTATATGAAATAAACGGAACAAAACAGCTCATAAAATTATTGGAAATTGTTTTTGACCCAAGACATTTTGCAAATGACCAAGAAAAGGATATTAAAGTTGCTGTCAAAAAAATAAATCCTCTTTTACAACAAGATGGATATCGACTAGATGAAATTGATGGACGATACAAAATCATAGGTTCGGATTTACCAGATGAACTAGAAGTGGAAATCCATTTTGAAGAAATTCAAGCCCAAATAATAGAACAAGTCAAAAATGCCAAATATTCGATTTGGTTGGCTGTGGCTTGGTTAACAGATAAGGACTTGTTAAGAGAACTTTACAAAAAGAAAAAGGAAGGATTAAGTGTAAGAATTGTGGTTTTAGATGATGAAATCAATAGAAAACATGGAATTGAATATGAAAAGTTTTTTGAAACAAAGCGTTTTAAACCAACTGGACTTTATAAAAATATTATGCACCATAAGTTCTGTATAATTGACCTGAAGACCATTGTTCACGGCTCATATAATTGGACTAATAAAGCTAGATGGAATAAGGAAACAGTTTCAATTGACAATAGCCGAGAACTAGCTGAAAAATTTGCAACTGAATTTATCAAATTAATAAAATAAAATCCGCACAAAATAATGAACAGGGAAGAGTTAATTAGATATAATGATTTCTTACTCATGCAAATAGATTTGACTAGAAAGAGAGTCATAAAACCTATTTATCGTGGAGATTCACTTAATAATTTGTGTGAAAAACTGAATGTAACATTCAAGTATGAAAACACGGATATTCCAACAGTATTGGAGCGGTTATTTATGGTTGGAGAAAAAGCTCAAAGATTTTACACAGACGATGATAATTTCAATATTAATGAAACTAGTGATTATGTTTTTGAGAAAATAATGAAATATTTTAAAGCATCATTAAAAAATAAAAACACAAATACGGTAACCTTTTTTAATAGAAACACCACTTTAAGAGACTTCTTTTCGGACAAAAGCAACAAAGCTCTGTTTTTAAATAAAATCGAAAGTGTAACCGAGAATGAAAGAATTGCAATAAGAAATTATTACCTAGTATTACTTCATCAATTAGCTTCGATTAATTATAAAAATAAATCGCATTTTATCTCAACATCAAGAGATTATGCCATTGCAGAAAAATTTTCAATTAATAAACTTGAACCCCATAGAATAATATTGCATTGTTGGCAACCAATTAAAATGGAAAATAATATAATTAGGAAATATAACTTACCCTCTTATAGTGTTGGACCATATCACTACCAAAAAGAATCGACTATTTTAGGTGGAATTTTACCTCATTTTATTTCTGGTTTAGAACTAACATCAACAAAGGATTTCTTTCCAAATCCAAATATTTTTAATGCAGATATAACAAACAAAATATTTCTTAAGGGATTAGAAATAGACCAAATAAATTTTCATGAAATTGCAAATTTGACCAACTATAAACGAACACTCTCTACAGATGGTATAGCAATGTGGGAAAATAAAACCAGCAGGTAACAATGTATAAAAAAGTAGGGCAGATATTGCTGAACAAAGGCTTGGGCATATTTGTGAAATCGCCAAATCTTTTGATTTGGCTTTTAAAAAAATAAGGTAAAAACAAAATGAAAAAGATTTGGCTTGTGGCTAAATGGAAAGGACATCGTTTACCAGCCGCCCTACTTTTCTTATACTAACCGTTATGTGCAAGCTGAAAATACCGATTAAAAAAATAAACTATGGATGAAGAAAGAAAAGAAAGAGTCTACGCATTACAACGGACATTAGATAAAATATACTTTTCGGGATCATTCAAATCCCCTTTTGACAAGCGTAAAAAGAGGTTTGCTCATAAGCTATTAGACTACGAAGGAAATGAGTATATCTTAAAGAACGAAGAAAGAATAGGAATTTCATATAATGGTAAAAGGCAATTAAAAGCTTTGTTCTTCGAAGACCATAGAAGAGTTGAGAAACTAATAGTTCAACAATTTGGTGTTGAAGACAATCCGATTAAAAACAGTACTAAAGAAGTATCTTTTAAAGGAAGCGAAGTTGAAAGGCTTTACTTTTTTTTAAAGGGTATAAAAGAAGCAGACTTTCCTGATGACACAAAATTTAATGTGAAAGATTCAGAGTTAACACAAATGCTACTTAATAAAAATCAGGCAAGTCGACTTATTGAGGATAATCTTGAATTACTTCAGGATGCACTAAATAATAATGTTACTACAAAAGATTTAATAAATTTCGGATATAGAAAGAGTCAATTAGAGATTTTTGACAGCCTACTCTCTGACTCGGGTTTTTTTGAAGAGTTTAAAGGAAAATTAGAGGTAGAATTAACAAAAAAAGTGAGCAACGAACAAGTTTGGCAAAAATTTTTCGAAAAGAATACTTGGATTCTAGGTTATGGATTGGATTATATTTTTAATTCAGAATTAGATGGTAAAAAACTTGAACAAGTAACGTCAGGTTCAAATTTTAATTCAGGTGGTAAAAGAACTGACGCTATTTTAAAATCACTCGGTGCAATTAATTCATTATGTTTTTGTGAATTAAAATTAGCAAGTGAGCCTTTACTAAAACAAGTTAAAAACCCATATAGAGGAGAATCTTGGCAGATTTCTGATACTCTTGCAGGAGCAATTGCACAAGTGCAAAGAACTGTGCACAAAGCTGTAAAAGACTTCTCTACAAAGACAGAAATAAAGGACAAAGAGGATAATCTAACTGGTGAAACATTATATTTTTATAATCCCAAGGCTTTTATCTTAATTGGGAATTCTAATGAATTTATAATAGACGGTAAAATAAATGAAACTAAATTTTCGTCATTCGAAATGTTTAGAAAAAGTTTAAAAAACATTGAAATAATAACTTACGACGAGCTATATCAAAGAGCCTTTTATATTTGTCATAATAAAGATTAGCAAATGCAAAAAAAAGGAGTATTTATAATAGAAAGCTTGGAATTTGAGGATGAAAAAGATGATTTGTTCGAAGGAAAGTTTTTATCAAGAATTCTAGACCTTGGTGGAATAGAAACTGAATACTTTTACATTCGAACAAAAAAAGAATTAGAAGAAGTTTTAGAAATTTTTAAAGAATCCAATTTTCGTTATTTACACTTTTCTTGTCACGGAAGTGAAAAGTCAATTGAAACAACTTTGGATTCAATCAACTTTCAATTATTCTCTGAATTAGTAACACCATATTTGAAATTTAAGCGACTTTTTATTTCTGCATGTTCTGTTGTGAATAAAAATTTGGCAAAAGAAATATTCCCCTTTGTAAAATGTTATTCATTAATCGGATTTGACAAAGAGGTATACTTCAGTGATGCAGCAATCACTTGGGCTTCATTTTATCACATTATGTTAAAAAAAGATAGAATGACTTATGATGATATAAGTCCTTTATTAAAAAAACTATCCGAATTGTATCAAATTCCGATAAATTATTTTCAAGCAAGTAAAACAGCAAAGTCGAAATTTAAGCTCAAACGATTTAAGTTAAATAAAAAAGCCAGCACATAACGTATATAAATAATAGCGGTTGAAGTGATTAAACGAAAGATAATTAATAAAATAAAGGTCAGTAATAAACGGAAAACTTAGTGCTTTATAATCCGCTACTTTTCATATACAAGACCGTTATGCCTTACTAAAAACCGACTGAAAACCATCTAAATTAAACTATGGAAGAAACTATTTTCGAACTTAAATCTATTAATGATTTATTAAAATACGAATTTTTAATTCCATCTTATCAAAGAGGATATAGATGGACAGAAAGACAAATAAAAGACTTGCTTAATGACATTTACGAATTTATTCAACAAAAAGAGAATAAGACCAAAAATGTAGGCGATTTCTATTGTTTACAACCAATAATCGTAAAAAAAGAAAACGAAAAAAAATACAAATTAATTGATGGTCAACAAAGACTGACAACTATTTACATAATTCTAAATTATCTTCAAAAAAAACAATTCTCAATTGAGTTTGAAACAAGAGAAAAAAGCAAAGACTTTTTAAATAATATCTCTAATGAAATCAATAATGACAATATAGATTTTCATCATATCAGTAAAGCATATATCGAAATCAAAAAATGGTTTGAGTTATTAGAAGAAACAGAAGCAACTATTAAAGATGAATTCTATATTAATTTAGGGAAATACACAAAAGTCCTTTGGTACGAAATAAATGAAAATGAGGACGAGAGAGATGTATTCACAAGAATGAATAGTGGTAAAATCCCTCTGACTAATGCAGAATTAATAAAAGCACTTTTTTTAAATAGCAAAAATTTTGAAACGGAAGAAAAGAGTTTAAAACAAATTGAAATTGCAAAGGAATGGGATGATATGGAATTCACTTTGCAAAACAATGAATTTTGGTATTTCCTTACCAAAAACAAAGATTATCCAACGAGAATTGAAATGCTTTTTGAGATTTTCTCAAATGAACAAATTCAAGACGAATTTTCAACTTATAGATTTTTCTCAAAACAAGATGATATAGTAAAAATATGGTCTGAAAATGAAGAGAACATAAAAAAAGTGTTTTTAAGCCTCAAATTTTGGTTTGACAATAGAAAATTATATCATTTAATCGGTTATTTGATTTCAACAGAAAACAATAAAATTGAAGAACTATATAACAATTTTAAAGTAAAAACAAAAAGTGATTTCACAACTGAATTAACAACTTTAATAAACGAAAGTATTGATATTAACAATATCGAAACATTAGATTATAATGATGATAAAGAAGAAGTATTTAATGTTTTGTTACTTTTCAACATTGCTACAATTTTAAACAATAGTGATAGTTATATAAGATTTGCCTTTGACAAATTCAATAATGAAAAATGGAGTATCGAACATATTCACGCACAACAAGATAAAGGGTTACAAAGTAATGAAGCAATAAAACAATGGTTAAGTGATGCTTTAAAACAATTGAAATTAGTTAAACCAACAAAAAAAGAAAGCCAGGAAATAAAAAACGATTTAATAAGTGAGATTAATGAACTTTTAAAATTGTCACAAATCAAGCGTGACAATTCAGATTTTTTTAGTCTACAAAATAGCATTTTCGATTTCTTTGGAGAAACCGTTCACACATTAGATAATTTAGCACTTTTATCAAGTAGTATCAACTCTTCCCTTAGTAATAACATTTTCCCACTAAAAAGAGAAATCCTAATTAATAAGGATAAAAATGGCGAATTCATACCTCTTTGTACTAAGAATGTTTTTCTAAAATATTATAGCAAAAATATTCAAGATTTATTCTTTTGGAGTAACAATGACAGAAAAGATTATTTAAAAGAAATTAAATCAACAATAAGGAACTTTTAGTATGAGAAATTTTAAAGAAATAGTACTTGAAAACACAATTCAAATTCCTATTATTCAGAGAGACTATGCTCAAGGTAGAAAGGATAATAAAGTTGCTATAATTAGAGAGGGTTTTCTAAATTCAATCTTTGATGTTTTGTCTGAAAACAAGCCTTTACATCTTGACTTTATTTATGGCAGTATAAAAAATGAAAAATTCATACCTCTTGATGGTCAACAAAGACTTACAACATTATTTTTATTGTACTGCTACTTTGGGAAGAAACAAAAGGTTGAGATTGATTATTTAACCAAATTCACATACGAAACACGTTCAAGTTCAAGAGAGTTTTGCAATAAACTTGTTAAGTGCACAATTGACTTTACAGAAGATGAATTGAGCAGTCAAGTAAAAGACAGTAGTTGGTTTTTAGCATATTGGACTAACGACCCAACTATAAAAGCAATGTTGGTAATGTTAGATGCAATTCATTTAAAATTTAGTGAACATTCATTTTATGAAAATTTAGATAATATTACTTTTAATTTTTTCAAATTAGAAGATTTTGGTCTTGATGATGATTTGTATATAAAAATGAACGCAAGAGGTAAATCATTAACTGACTTTGAAAATTTTAAAGCAAAATTTGAAAAACATCTTTCCAAAATTGACATTGACTTACAAAAAGAATTTTCCTTTAAAATAGACAACAATTGGACAGATTTCTTTTGGAAATTTGGTGTAGAAGATGAAAGTTTTTTAATTGATGATTTCTTTATGAACCATTTCTGGTATGTAACTGAAATGTTGCATTACAAGACACGTAAAGAAAGAATTATAAATGAAATATCATTCAAAGAAGTAATTGAGATATATAATTCTAAAGAAAATATTTCTTTCCTATTTAAGTCATTAGACAAATTGGAAGTTATCTATAATTCATTTGACAATATTTTCACATCAAATGAATACAAAATCGGAAAAGTTTGTTTATTTGACAATGACACTAATTTATTAGAAAAAATAATCTGGAATGAGCCAATAAACATCCAACAAAAAATTCTTTTATTTATAATAATCAATCACACTATAGACTTTGATGTGAATGAAAAATTAGTAGATATATTAAGGGTAATTAGAAATTTAACCACACGAATTAGACACAGAAAGAATGGTTACTTTTATTATACTGGAGACCTTTCAAATGAAAACATAAATTCAATACTTAATATCTTCTTGGCAAGAATTAATACTGATATTTATCAATCAATCATAGATATAGAAATTAATCGTGCGAATTCAGGATTTAATGAGACTTCCGTTCAATACGAAATAGACAAAGCGACAATAATTGTAAAGGATAATAACACAAAAGAATATTTATTTGAACTTGAAGATTACACATATTTAAAAGGAGCAATCCATAATTTTATTTCTTCAGACATTGAAGAATTGAAATATACTAATATTGCTATTAGAGAAATTTATTCAAATGATGATAGTGTAATTATTCGTTCAATGCTAACTATTGACGATTACTCTTTAAAAATTGGTTGGACAATTTTAGGAGACAAATACTTTTTCGGTAAAAAGAACAATTGGGAATCAATATTAACATCGAGTAATAAAATAGATTTTTACAAAAAATATTTAACGAGTTATAAAGACAATAATAATTCCTTAGAAAATATTATTAACACATTTTTAAGCGAAGTAAGTGATTGGGATTGGGTTTACTATTTTGTAAAATATCCAAAAATGACTGAAACAATGACGTATTTAAGCAAAGACAATAACTTATATGCTTGGTATAATGATTTTGCACTTGAAAAAATGGGAGGAAGTAACCTAAATGCCTACCATCAAAACCCTTTTATTCAAACTGTATCAAATTTAATAGATACACAATCAAATATTATTCAATTTGATGATTTAAGTTTTATGTATTTCGATAAGTTTAAAATTTACTCAACAGAAAAAGGATGGAAAATATATAATATTGACCAAAATAAGTTTAGCGAAATAATTACAAAGTACCCAACAGAACTTAGCGAAAAACATATACTATTAACTGAAAACGAAACAAAGGACAGAATTGAAATATTAATTGAATTTTTAACTGAAATGAATAATAATAAGGCATAACACCGTGTCCTATAATTAATTGCTGTTAAGTGCTTAATTCATTGGCTTTTTCATATATTTAGGGTCAGTTGCATGCGCTGGAGCATGCTGACCCCTCTACAGCCCGGCTTA
>TARA_R110000868_G_scaffold259293_5_pt1 | contig 16309 bp, 2 predicted proteins | sample TARA_R110000868 | Tara Oceans TARA_R110000868 (sample SAMEA4397489) | marine metagenome | biome: Polar Biome; feature: [SRF] surface water layer (ENVO:00010504); material: water (ENVO:00002006), including particulate matter (ENVO:01000060) such as... | depth 5 m | reverse complement strand
GGAAGTGTAGGAGATACTGTGCCAGCCATGCTTACTCCTGGCGAGTTTGTAATTAATAAAAAGTCAGCATCACAGATTGGCTCTAGAGCTTTACACAGCTTAAACAGAGCAGACAAAATTCAAGGATATAATCGTGGTGGTGTTGTAGGATTTAAAAATGGTGGAGGTGTTCCGGCAAGACCAGGAACTACGATGGGTACTATTGGTATCTCGCAGGCTGATGTCGGTATGCTAGATGAAATCGGCAACACTATTAAAGAACTAGGTATAAGTAGTAGTAGTTCAGCAGATCTTATTGCTCAAGGTTCTCAAGTTAGTTATGAAGCAGCTATGGGAGCATTAGAAGCAGATAAAATGAGAGCTGATGCTATAGGAGCAAATACCGATGCTATAGATGCAAGTATCAAATCTCTGCAAAATCAAGGTAAAAAAATACTTAAGGTTTCTCAGGCATTGGAAGGATCCAGTGGAGGAGACTTAGAAAAATTAAGTGGTAGATTAAATAGGGGTCAAGATGCAGGCAAGGCATCCAAATCTTTACGAACAAAAGAAGGTGGAGCACTTAATAATTTAATACGATCAGGTGAGGCTGATGCAGCATCTGTTAAAGAGTATATCGCTGGAGCTAGAAGAGATCGTAAAACTCTTAATGAGATGGATAGTAGATATGTTAATCAAAGAAAAAGACATCTATCAGCACAAGGATCATCAGATAAAGAAGCATCAAAACTTGCCGAGCAAGAAGTTAGATTACGTAGAAAAGCGGTCGATGACAATGCCAAATCTATAGGGGCTAAAGGTCCTGGTGATTTTGGTAAACGTATCGGTGAATTTTCTAGTAAGATAGGACTTGGCATAGGCTTAATGGGTAGTGTTTTATCAAATCTCAGTGAAGCTCAGAATGCTTCGGAAGCAGCTAGACAAGCCGCCCTATCGAGTGGAACTGCTACTTTTGGCGCTGGTCAAATAGCAACTGGAGCTATTGTTGATTTACTACCGACAGATAAATTAAAGTCTTTTGCCGGTGGATTAGGACTCGCAGGTAGTGCAATACTAGGTGCTGGACAAGCTTTTATATCTGCGCAAAATGCAGCAAGACAATTTAATATAGATGAGGCTTTCAAAAAATCTGAAAATGCACTAGAATCTGCTGCGAAATCTTTTGAAGATCTAGCAAAAGACACGCAGAATATTGCGATTAGAGAGACTCTTGAACAAAAAATCTCAGACGCTGGAGATGCGCTTGCTAAAGGTTTAAAAATACAAAATGATACAGCAAAACTTTTTTGGGCTAATGCAATTGATGTAGTAAGGTCAGGCGGTTCAGAAAAGTCAGTGCAGAGGTCTCAAATTTTAGAAGCTCAAGGATTTTTTGCATATTTAAGATCAAGTTTTGATGAACAGTTTAGAACAAATAATGCTGCTATTATCGCACAGAGTAATGTATCAGCTCAGGCTGCTCAATTCAAGCCGGTTGCTGATTCAATTGTTAAATTAATCGAAGAAGAATTTAAAGCAGGTGTTGATTTAGATGATATTCTCGATGGAGGTAATTTCAATAACTTTGCTAGAAGTCTTAGCATGGCAGATGTTGCGATCAACTCACAAATAACTGCTATTCGCAATTCTACTGAATTTAGCGAGAGAGAAAAAACAGAACGGATTAAGCACATACAGTCTATAACTGCTGAAGAAAAAATACGTTCTCAGTACGCTGTTTTAGCTAGACAAAAAGAAATTGAAGCTTTACAGCAATCTACTAATATATATGTACGTTCATTAGAACGTATGTTTACAAATATGGAGCACTCTATCGGAGCTACTGATGCAGCATTAAATAGTATGAATCGTCAAATAGAGTTGACTACAGCATCGTTGCAAGGTCAAGCCAGGATTGGTGAAGTAATACTTGATTCAATTGCTGTTTTACAAAATCCTAGAGCATTCTCTGCCGGTGATCGTAGCTCTGCTAGAGCTAGTGCCGGTACTATTTTTGGTTCTAGTGGAGAGGATATAGCTGGATTAATTAATTTAGGTGAATCTTTAGAGACAAGTGTAATAGCTTCTTTAAATAATGCCTTAGCAGCAGGAGAAACAGATTCGACCGTTATAGGCCAGAAACTTTCTGATAGCGTACGGGCTTCACTAGCTAATGTAGGTCTTCCTCAAGATCTTTCTGCACGAATTGCTAAACAGGCTAATGAAGGCATACAGGCAGCTATTAAAGATTCTGGAGATGACATAGCTGGTATAGATTTTGGAACATTGTCTGATAAATTAAGTAATCTCAGTAGCGTTGTCGAGAGTAGTAAAAAAGCTAGAGAAGTAGCTATAAAAGCTTTAGAGGCTTACAACAATGTCTTAAACAATTATACAAAAAATCTTAATAAAATTGTGGATGTTGAAATTTCTTCAAGAAATTATGCTCGCAAAGCTGTAGACCTATTAGCAGACTCTGAAATAGATTTAGCAAAAGCATTGGGTAAAACTATAAATGTTATAGACATTATAAATAATCGTGAAGGTCAAGTCCGTAGACAAACCGGAGGCCCTACATCACCCACAGATATTTTTAATAATATAAATAGATTAGAGGGACAAAGACGTAATCAACAAGCTACGGTAGATTCCACATCACAAATAGCTGGTAGAGAAACAGATCAATTTATTAAGTTTAATAATGAATTAAAAAACACTAGTATATCACTTAGAGAAAATATTAGTGCATTAAAAGATATGGCTAATAACACGGATGTAGCAGCTGCTGCACTAAACAAAATACAAGAAGCCCAACAAACTAATGCTCAAAAGATTGGATTCTTTGAAAAGGTTGTAACAAGCACTCCTGAAGAATTAGAAAATATGCAGCGTTCTTTTGTTAGATTACAGAATAATATTAATGGCAATGTTAATACAATCAATAATAGTATGGGTGCTCAAAAAGCATACCATGACGCTTTAAGAGATGGGGCAAGTGGCTTTGATGCTATGCGTGCTGCACAGGGTGCATTCGCCAAAGAGCGTGGTGAAACACTAGGATTAATGAAGAGTATTCTACCTTTCCTTGGAGATAGTGAGCAAGCAGGTGGTATTAAAGCTAACGTTCTAGAGAGTATGTTGAGAGAAAGCGGCATAGGTGTCAACCCTATGATGCAACAAGTTCTAAACAGTTTAAAAAATCCTGCTACAGATCCTGCTGTTGCTGCATCTATTCAACAGTATAAGCAGGCTAATGCTTTGCAGGTTGAAGCCAATAGATTATTAGGAAGATTAGAATCTGACTTAGCATCAGATTTAGCTGCTAAAAATGAACAAGGTTTAAAGAACGCACTTAATAGTATTACTATAGACTTTGAGAGCGCTCAATTAAATGATATTAATAATGGCGTTAATACAATCATTCAGATAATGCAACAAGAGAAGGATAAAGGAGGTGCTGATAATTTTGCTAGAGGTGGCGTAGTATATGCTGCTGGTGGGCAACAAATATTTAAACCTAAAGGTACAGATACCGTACCTGCTATGTTAACACCAGGAGAGTTTGTTGTTAATAAAAAATCAGCACAAGCTAATATGCCTTTACTTAAAAATATAAATTCAGGGTATTATGCTGCTGGAGGTCTTGTAACTAATTTTGGTAATGTTGGATCTACTAAAGGAGTAGGAGATACAGAGCCTTTACTAAACTTAAATACATTTAAAAAGATCACAGAAGATTTAAATGCTAACGCTTTAGCTCATTATTCTTTAGGTCGTCGCGCTGTTGCTGAACCATCTAGTAGTATTAGTACGCAGACATTCGCACGTGATCAAAGAGAAATAACGGGACCACCTTATGACTTGGAAAATCTTCGAAGTTATAATATAATGTCTTTAGATAATACTCCTAGTACAATGACTATAGGTGCTGGTCCAATTATAGATGCTGCATTAACTAATGTCTATGGTATGTATGGAGCAGGATCCACTAAGCGTCCAAAGGGTTATATGGATACTCCTGAACGAGCTGTACATGATCAGCCAGGCTGGAAAAATCCATTTGCTAATGTGTTACCATCTACATTAGACATGAGTCAACCATCTCTATCCGTTGATAATGATAATGCGATTAAACAATATACTGATCTTGTTGCAGCTTACAAAAATAGCGCTATGGGAGGAATTAGCAGTATAGATTCAAGCAACTTCTACTTAGATGATTTACAGAGTCTTCCACGAAACCCCTATTCAGTATCTAGTATCAATCCTAATCAAATCGCACCGGGAATATTAGGTTTATCAAAAACAGCTCCTATACTACAAGACAAGCCTTGGGGTGGATATAAAATATGGGAGGACCAAAGTTTTTCAACTAAAGCAATAGGTGCTATATCTATAAACGAACCAAATTATAATCGAGGCACTTTTCTGGATAAACATCCTTTCGCAGTCGATCCTTCTCCTGCTAATAGAGTCTTAGCGAACACACCAATAGCAGGACCAGACCTAAATACCTTATTGACAAAACATAATGAAAATGAAGGGACTGTTAATGATTTAGTCAGTAAATGGGATGTAAGAGGTGGAACGAGAGCAAATGGTATTCCGAATAATGTGGCAATTGGGGCTGAAGGCGAAAGACGCAATTCTTTATATGCAAAACTTCAAGATTTAATTAGTAATGAGGCTACTAAATTAATAGATATTACTCCTGCTGAACTAACACAATTAGATGCTCGACCCGATCCAGATATAGGTAAGTTAAGATCTTTATATTTAGCTGATACGACAAGTTCATTTGGAACAATAATAAAACAAAAAGCTAAAGCAATTAAACAACTTGTAGATGCTGGAAGTGGCATGCCTCCGGGTTTTGAGAATGCTAAATTTGGTGTTGAGGGCTTAGGCAAAGTGCCTGGTAAAATATTTCCTAATCTTTTTAACATCACAGATCCAGCACTCATGATGATGAATATGGATTACAATTGGGTTGGTAATGTAACAGCAAAAGATTTAGGCAAACAATTTGAGGCAGAATTAGAAAAAGCTAAGTCTCAAAATACAGATGGCACTAATACAATAAAACTTATACGTGATAATATTAAGGGTAAATTTCCATTACCTGCAAATAATCCTCTGGGTCTAGACTCTTTAGATTTTGATATCCCTGTTGCTTATGAGAAATATATAGGTAAATTTTATGATGGTACTCTAAATGCGTTTAACGATGATATAAGTGGGTTTTTGCCATTTAGCACCGACACTAATTTGTTTAAAAATGTTGATCCTAATGAGTTCAGTAGGATAGCATTAAAAAAGAAATTAGGCATTGCTGATATCGCCGCAGGTATCGATCCTAATACACTAGACCCTTCAAATCTTTGGCAGTACTATAGTGCTTTGTTAGGTGGCGAAGACGATGCAGTGTTAAAAGATAATATTTCTAAAGCTAGTCTTTCATTAGGTCCAACCTGGAATAAGTTCTTTGGTGGAGCGTCTCCTATTCCTCGATTTACAGGATTAGGTCCTGATAAGCAGACATTCCAAGTCGGTGACTTGATTATCGCCCAAATGGAAAAAATGGTTAAGGGTGCCGGTGCTGATGGAGATAAAATTGATACAACATCTAGCGCATTCCAAAATAGTAATTTAGAAGATTCCTTACTTCCTACAGCAACAAAAAGTTTAACTAAATCTGCATTAGAGATTTTTCAGCAAAAACAATTTACTAGAGGTTTAAGTGGTTTCTTAGGTAGAAATATTGGTATTGTACCCAGAATGGATATCGAAGATTCAAATGAGGCTAAGAGTGTTGCTGGATTTGTTAGTAATATTTTTAGTACTGTGGGTGGTTATGCTGATAGTGCATTCCAGCAAGCTCCTAATGGTAGAGTTGCTCAATTTATTAAAGATGCATATATTCTAGCTAGTGGTGCGTGGCAGGCATTCGGTGGTATCAGAGATGGAGATACTAATTTACTCAATGACTTTAACACAGCAGCTAATGCTAAGGGAGAGATTCCTAAAGCATATGCTGAAGGTTTATTTAGAAGTTTAGGTGGTGGTGCTGCTTTAGCACAAATAATGGACCTTAGTTTACCCGGCGAGTATTCCGCTTTGTTGGATGGTAAACAATTAGAAGGAAGTAAAATAGCTAAGATTGGTGCAGATGGTAGTATAAAAAGAGAGGATATGGTTAATGCTATACCTGATGACGTATCTGGTCTTATAGATCTTATATTCAATCCTTATAATGAATTTAAAGGTAACCTTAGAGGTAAATTATTAGAACAATTCCAAACTGACCTAAGAAATCTTAAGGGTGGCAGAGGTCTTCCTTTCTTTGATGCTAATACTCAAGGCTTTATTGATAAAGGTGTTGATGCTCTACAATTCTATTATGGTGGGGATGGTAAAAATTGGAAAGGTCTTGATCATCTTTATGATGGCGATCCTAAAAATATGCATTCCCGTGGTCAGAATTTATTAAGTAATTTTGCTAATAGTGGGTTTGATGAAGCCAGTGCTGTTAATGCTGCTTTTGGAATAAATAATAAGTTTGGTCCATTACCGGGTGAGACTTTCATTAGAGGCCGAAGTATGAAGCAGCCGGAGCCGGTGGAGCAGCAGAACAGAGCTAATGGAGGTATGATCTATGCTCAGAACGGACAGCTTGTAAACTTCCAGCCTCAAGGTACAGACACTGTTCCTGCAATGCTTACTCCCGGTGAATTTGTTATCAACAGACAAGCTACTCAAGCCAACCTGCCATTACTTAAAGCTATTAATAGTGGTGAACATCTAGTCCCGTCAGGGTTTGGTATAGGCGGCCAAGTTTTTGACGAGATGGACGAGATGGTAAATGTTACTAATAAGCAAGCACTTAACGGTCAAATGAATTCGTTAGTAGAAAATCTTAAAAAATATACTAGTGGAGGAATGGGGCATGAAAAGCTAATCCATGCTGCTCAAATGGGGCTTGGCGTTACATCTACTGGTGTAGGAGACCCTGGAATAGATGGTGCAATCGCCAGCTACCGAGGAGGTCCGAGAGGGGCCAAAATTACTTTCCAGAATGAAAGAATGCGTGGAGCAACTGTTCGTCATGAATATGCACATGCTTTTGCTAATAATACTCATGATGGTTTACTATCAAGATTTATTAATCCAGGAGTATTAGGAGAAGTCCAAAATTCTAATTATAAAGAGGCTGGTGACACATCTTACACAATCGACCAGTTTGCAAAACAACCGTCTGAGTTATTTGCTGTTTTATCTAGCATTAAAGGTGGTATAGGACCTAAATCTAGTCAGTTCTTGCGTAGTTCATTTAATGCTTTAGGTTATCAAAATGGTGGTTTAATTGGAATGCCTGGTCAATTAGAAAGACGAGGCACTAAAAAATGGACAGATAGCACTGGTAGATACCAGAGATCTGCTCGTATTTTAAGACTTGGGCCAAATAGTGTAGAAATGAGAATGCTGGAGGGTGCTAACAGAGGTGCTGTTGGGGAAATACCGTTAAATAAATTTAGTGCGGCAGATAAGGATTTGATTCTTGAATTATATGAACAAGCTCAAAAGCATCATAGAAAAAGAGGAAAAGAAAAAAAACAAACCGAAAGAGGCAGAATTGAAACTCGTAAAAATAGATGGCAAGAGAGATTAGCTGCATTTCGTGAAAATATGGAACAAAGAGGATATAAAAATAAAGGAGAAAGAGTTAAGGCTTGGAAAAAAGCGAATCCTTCACCATCAGGAGAAAGCTCACCAGCCGTATCTGTCGAACAATTGAATGAACAAATGGCAACTCGTTATTATGATCAGTATAAACAATCTGGAACTAAACTGAGTCCTGTAGAATGGCTAAGACAAAATTATAAAGGGGTAACATCAGAAGATCCAAAATATCCATTATTTATGAAGAAAGCTGGTTTCTCTGGAGCTCCTGGTTCTCTTGGTGCTGAAGATGATAATTTTCATTACGAAACTTCCATGATGAAAAAGATTGAAGATGAAAAAGGGCTGACAGGATATCAAGCTAAGCGTGAGTATCGAACCAGACACGCCAGAACTCAAAAATGGTACGAAAGCGGTTCATTCCAACAAAAAAGCCAAGCCTGGTCAGACAGTATGAAAAACACTCTAGATACTGGTGCTAATAATGGTAATTTATATACAATTGCCAACCAAAAAGTCAAGGAGATGCGTGGTTTAGTTCAAGGCGAAATGGGTGGAAACGAGCAACTGCCAGTGAACTATCAAAATCTCTTAGTACAAAACGCATTACAATCTTTTGTAGAACAAGCATTTCAACAAAACGCAGGACAGCGTCCTCAGAAACCAGGAGATGTTGATCTTGGTTTCTTAAGCGATCAACAGTATTCAGATATTAATAAGTATTATCAACCTGCTTCGGCAATTAAAGATAATATGTTGAAGTATGTTAGAGGTACTTATAGAGATCAGTTGCTGGAACATTTTAATCAAGGACAAAAAAGTAGTAAGGATGCTATAGATAGAACAGACGCTGTGTTAGCTATATCAGGTATGCCTATTACAGCTCTAATGAGAGCAGGGTATAATCAGAAAGGCGAAAATGGTAAAGATCTAGATGATATTGTAAGACAGTTTCAATCTTTAAAACAAGAAGCTCATAGCTTATTGAGGGGTGATGCCTATACACAGAATCAAAAATTTGCCAAATATGCACAAGAAAACGGTATACAATACTTTGCAGATACAGGTGGTGGTGCTCCTCGCATAGCTGGACATATGGTGTCTCGTAAACTTCACGAAGAGTTAGATGGAATGTTCTTATATGAATATTTATTAAAAGATAAGAATTATAGAGGTGAAGGGTACGGGTTTAAACAAAGATTATTTGACGCTAAGAAAAAAGCTGGAAAAATAGATGAGACAAAACCATTTACTTCAGTTGCTCCTCAACATATGAGTGAAGGTGGTCAGGCTATTATGCAGCTTGGACGAGAGACTGCTGGATTAGTTTCAGATGTGGCAAATATGACAAGATCATCACAACCAACACCTCTTAGCAAACGACAGAGATCAGATCTAAAGAGTACTAATTTTGCTAGTGGCGGTGTTGTTTATGCTAATCGAGGGATGATGATACCTCGTGGCACAGATACAGTTCCCGCTATGCTAACTCCGGGAGAATTTGTTGTCAATCGCAGATCTGCACAATCTAATATGCCACTATTAAATTCTATCAATAATGGTACGCAATATTTAAACGAGGGTGGAGCTGTTGGTTCAAGTGTTAATTTCGATGCTTTTAGTAGCGTTCTAAAGACTGTAACGGACTCTTTAAACTTATTTAACGCTGCCTTAATACAAGGATCAGGATCAGAAGGAAATGCTGGAGGAGAAGCTAGTGGTGTAAATACTAATGGCATAGCACAATTTACTCAAAATTTGAGTTCTTTATTAAGCCAATTGGAAAAAATTAAGATACCAGACTCAATGAATGTTAATGTAGGCGGAACAGTAACTGTCAACGTCGCAGGAGGAGAGGCTTTTGCTAATTTGGCACAACAATCTATTAATTCAGTAGTTCATCAAAAACTTTCAGCAGCTTTAGATATAGTAGAAACAGAGACAGAAGGTCAAATCAAAAATCCATTAAAATAAGGTAAATAATAATGACAGCACTATTTGATGAAAACAATAATATAGTTTCTGGTACTCTTAACATAGGGTCGGGAACTGTATATGATATAGTTCTCTCTGATACAGCAGGCAATGCCACCTTACTTAATCAGAATAATTTGAACATAGACTTTGCTGTTTCAGGAACAGGTAATGGGGATGTATTATTTTATGATGCCTCTACTTCAAGACTAGGTATTAATTCTAGAGCACCAGACGCTGCTTTACATGTAATTACAGACTGTACGTTAGATGGTATAAAAGTTGAGAGTGTCACCAATTGCGCAACTGGTGTTAGATTACTTTTAGTACACAACACCCAAACAGCTCCAGAGACAGGAAGTTTCCCTGCTACGATTGAACTCGCCGGTAGAGACAACAATTTCAATACAATTAATTATGGACAAGTTAAGTCTAAGATTTTAAATCCAGCCACCAATAACACTAGTGGTGAAATTATATTTACTGTAGATCATACAGGAGTAAACAAAGAAGTATTCAGGTCTTCTCTGCTCAACACAGTCTTAGGTGGATTAAATAATCCTAGTGGTCAATCATACAATGTAATCGGATATAATAACAAGGCTAGTGGGATTTCATATATAGTATTGGGTAATATGAATGATACTATACATGATTATGGTATTATAGTAGGTAATGATCTTAAAGCTTCAGGTAATAAAGTAGTTCTACTAGGAAATAATAGTAGTGTTAGTGGTGATTTTAATATAGGTGTTTTAGTAGACTCGACTGTTAGTGGAGTATCTAATTTAGCTCTAGGAACAAGTGTTCAAGCGTCAGGCAGTCACAACACATTAATTGGTGATACTAATATAGCTATTGGTCATAAAAATATTGGATTATTATCTAATGCTAATATCATAGGACATTCTGGTATTGGTTTTGGAAATACTGTAAATGCTAGAGGTAATTTTAATGTTTATGTTGGTAATGATCTAACTGTTAGTGGTAGTAATGATGTCGTAGTAGGTTCTAATATTAATGCTACGGGTAACAAAAATATTGTTTATGGCAATAACTCTAATGTCAGTGGCAATAGTGTTATTAGTATAGGTGTTAACAATGATCCTCAATCTATTACTAGTGGTGTTTACATTGGTAATGATATTAGTTTATCACATAGTACAAAGTCTATTATCATCGGTCTTGGCGTGATTACAACAAGTGGTTTAAACGATAGCATTCTGTTAGGTCTTGACAATAGTACAACAAATGCTTCACCAACAGGCTTAGTAGTTATAGGTCAATCTAATACAGTCTCTGAGATTAAAGATTCTCTCATTATCGGTAATAACAATAATTTAAGCGGTACGGTTTCTAATAACATAGTTATCGGTCCTAGAAATAATGTTCCTATTACTAGTAATAATAATTTAGTCGTAGGAGTATTGAATAATACTACAGGCATTGTTATTAATACAGATGGTACTTTTACTGGTAGTGGAGTTAAGGCCGCTGGAGATAGTATGTCTAATACCACTGTGTTTGGTATCAATAACTGGGTGTCAGCAGCTAGCGGCAGTACAATAGTAGGTAATAAAACCAGAGTTTCTGGATTAAACATAAACAATATCGGTTCATATGTTAATCTTAACGGAACTGATGTCCAAAATATAGGTAATAGCAATTTTGTTGTAGGTAGAAATAATACAACTATTGGATCTAAAAATGATATTATAGGTTCAGGCTCTATATCTATAAATACTGCAGATGATCGTAATCAAGTATTTGGCAATAGCAGTATTGTATTAGGACATAACGAAGTTATAGTTAGTGGTATTTCTGTAGGGTATAACAATGAAGTCTATAGTACAGATAATTTAGTATATGGCAGAAATAACACAATAGGGTATGCAAGATATCCTTGTCGAGTATCTGGAACGAATGTTGTTATTATAGGCAATGTCTCAGAGTTTAATGGTGGAGATAGAATTTTGGTAGGACTTTATTCACCAGCTTCACAAGACAATGCTGTTTTTGTGAGAAATGTCATTGACGGAACAGATACAGATGGTTCTTCCTTAGGTGTTTTAAAAGAAAATATAGGAAGTAATTTTACTACAACATTAGTAGCTAATAGTATTATAGATTCAGCTAATACTATAGAATATTATATTAAAGAAAGTTTTGATGAGGTTGTTCAAGGGTTGGACCCTTGCTCAGAATGTTTTGCTGATAGGTTTGCGGGATATTCATCTGGATATGTAATGGCTTATCAGGATGGTAATAATGATGCTACTCCTGCTACTAGCCCACAATATGGAAGATACAGTATTGTATTGGGGTCGAGTAATACTGCACGACATATGAGTGGATTAATTTTAGGTAATCATAATCATATTTCTGGTATTAATAATGTTGTTATTGGTCATGGATTAAGTGGAACATATAATGAAGCCCTTCAAATCGGAAGTAATAACACTAATAAAATGTATTTAGATGATTTTTCCGTTGTATTGAACACTGGATTATCACAACAAAGTATTATCTTTAAAAGTAGTAATGATGGTGGAAATAATTCTCCATATACTATGTATACTAATCTTTTAACTAATAGGGTTGGTGTTAATACTGATAATGCTAGATCTACACTTGATGTTAGTGGTGTTCTTACAACAGATCAATTAAGAATTGGTTTGTCATCAGTCTCAGGTTATAGCTTACATACAGATGCTAGTGGTTTTTCTAGCTGGAAAAAACCAGTAACACTTATTGGACAAAATAGCGGTTTAGTATTTAAGACTAGTGATACTGTTGGCAGTGGGATGAAAGAAATATTCTTTAATACGACTAGTGGCGTTAAAACTCTTGAATACACTAGAGCTAATAAAATATTATCTCCTAATGCAAGTTTTGACTACATATCTGGTGATGAAGCAGAAGATCGAGTAGTGATTATAAATCAAACAGGATTATTCTTAAATAATGCTGGTAATGATTATGGTTATAATTTTGTAATCAAAGGTAGTGGGGTTCAAAATGCTGTGGCTAATGATAATTCGATTTATCTATTCAAAACGCATATCGAAGACAATGCAGTAAGAGTACATAATATAACAGGTGTTTCTGGACAATTTGGAGCTATGACAGTGGGAGGAAATATTGCTCTACCACTAAATCTTACTGGTACGGTACTAGGGATTAATGGAACAAATGGAACGTTAGAAAGTAAGACATTCGGTAAGTTTGATGTTCTTTTTGCTCATAAAGATTATAGTACTAGTGGTAGCAATAGCTTGAGACACTACTATGAAGATAGTGCCTTAACTATTGGTTTAACAGGAACTCCTCCTGAAAGTAGCCATAATTCATTAGTACAAGGGGCTAGTAATACATTCAATCATATCATACTCAGTTCTGCACAAGGCAATAATACTGTCTTTAACAATGCTGGACTCGGTAATCAATTTATTATTTCTGAAAGTGGTCAAGGTGGCACTAAGTTAGGTTTCCATTACTATACCGCTAGTGGTGCTTTAGGACTTGGTGTGAGCGATACGAATTTGTGGAATGTTACACCAGCTAATCAAAACAGACCTTGGTGGGAAGCTGGTAAACTTGTAGTTGACGGTAAGATCAGAGCTAGTGCATTACAACTAACAGCAGATGGTAGAGCTGGTGGTAGCACGGTAAATAGATATTTAAAGGTTGTAGATACAGCAGGTAATATAGGTTTGGATACATTAGATTTATCATATCAGTTTAGTGGTATTCACCCCGTTGGTGTGGCGACAGATACTGGCGATCAAATCGTAACCATGAGACTTGCAACAACAGATGAAAATGATATTGCTCTAGGTACATCTGCTAACGGAACTGCTATTGTTTGGAATGGTGCTAAATGGGCTCACTCAAGAGGTTTTAGTTTTCCTCAACCAGAAAATGGTTCTACAAATACTGATGTAACTCCAGGTATTGAACTAGGTAATGATCTTAGTCTTAATTCTTGTAGAAACAATCATGTAGAAGGTGCTGGTAGTTTTGCTAGAGGAACATCTTCTTTTGATGGCTCCTCTCAAAATAGCAAGTTCTTTTTACGAGGTAGAACAGGTGGAGATGTCAAATCAGAACTTACTAGTGATTGGCATAAAAATGCTAATACGACACCGATTGCAACTAATACAATTAGCTTGCAGTATTTAGATGATTATAATAGCAGTAGTCCAGTAGATCATAATCGAACAATGGTTTGGAACTATACTATTAATTACAGCGCAGTCTTCAGTAATGATGCTGGAACTCCAACATTCGGTGCCGCAGGAGGAAAAGTTGAAGGTACTGTTATGAGTTACATAGCTAGTGATGGCACTAGAACTACAACTAAAGTAGGTAGTGATATTATTACTAAGAGATATTCCACAGTAGATTATTCTGCTAAGGATCCTATTGTTGTAGAGATTAAAGACAGTGGAGATGATTTAAATGTAAAACGTTTAGCTGTTTCTGCTAGTGGAGTCTCTAGTTACAATGGTATGTGGTCTATAACTGCAGATATTAATCAGGTACACATGCCTTCTGGAATTGTATTTGGAAATAGTGCTATAGTTTAGAAATAAAAAGGATAATTAATGGACATAAAATATGGAGAGTTTGATTTTGGTGTTTCAGGTATTCCTGTACCAAGAGTTACAATTAGTTATCAACCTCAAGATACTAGTGCCGGTAGGCAATTAGGTAGTGTCGTAGATATATCTGTAAAAGGACAAATATATGGAACAGGATATTTTGCTGTAATAAAAGCTAGCGGTATGGCTGATGCTTTTTCACGAGACTACCAAGAATTACGTATAGAATGCGGTAGTGAGCAAGTGTTTCCTCCAGCAGGGAATAGACAAACAGATATTGACAAAAGTATTTATATTAAAGATATTAAATTTAGCAATAGTTCAGATAATACTATGTTTTATGTTGTGGATTTTGATATTTCTATGGCTGCCAATATTAGAGACACCCAACACTATCTATACGAACAAGAAATTGATGGGGCTGTATATTTAAGAAATCTTTCTGATAGTTGGAGTATAGACGAAGTTAAAGATAAATCTAATTACTTAGTCTATTTAGACGATCCTGAAAATGCAACGGCTTATTATCCCGGTGGAGCTCATGATTCTCCTTTAAGTAATAATTATTACAATATTTCTCGTGTGGTTAATGCAGAAGGCATAGCTCATTCAGACGCTACGGCTTTTGAAAATGCAAAAAAAGGAGTTAAACTTTTATTAAGAAAGGCTCCCGGTGTTTTCCAAGATAATGATGTCATAAGTGCAGCCCCTTCTGATAATACGATGAAGATATATAATCGTGTTACTAATTATGAAGCTGATGCGATTAATGGCTCATTGACTTACACAGAAACCTATATAGCTTTTACGGGTGGCCCTACAAAAGAATATACTCACGATTTTAATATTTCTAATAGTATAGATAAAGAATTTAACAGAACAGTCACTATAAATGGAACAATACAGGGCTATGATTTAGAAAGTAATTTACCCCAGGATACTAAAGATAGCGCAGACCAATTGGTCGGTCAAACGGATGGATTTATTAAAACAAGACAAGGTGCTAGTCAGGCATACATTAATGCTAGTGGAGGATTAGATAAACAATTAGGTCATTTATATGGTAAAGTGCGTCACGCTATAGGATTACCTAGTGGCGAGTATATTAAGAAACATGATGATATTCAAACATATCTAGATTTTAAAATAGATCAAAGTCAAGCTAATCATTCTCCAAAAACGGAAAGAGAGAAATGGCTTCATCCTGTACCTACGAATTTTTCTGCAGATCATGATATTAATAATGGTAGTATAACATATTCGTGTTCTTATGACAATAGGGTTTTTAGTATGGTGCCAGGAGCTTTAAATGAACAATTAAGTGTAAACGATACCTATGCCGTAACGGGTTATGCTACACAAAATATTATGTATAGGGGTGCTCATCCTCAGCATTTAGGTACAATTACAACTCCAGGTCGTACTGTTTCATATACCGCTAAATTCGATAGTCTTATCCCTGATAGCGATGGAGAGGACGATCTCACCACAGTACTTAGTGAGGATAGTTATATGGTTAAAGAACTAGCAAATGCAATGAATAGTTTTGATCCAAAATACATGGATCCTAATTATTCTGATCCGTTGAATAGAGCTCTTAGTAGTTGGGTAACTGAAGATCGATTTGAAATTAATTTTGTAGAAGGTACTTTAAGTAAAACATTATCATGGAATTATACAATATGGAGATAAGACTGTGTCAACACCTGTAGCTAATCAAACGCCTAGAGAAAGTTATTTATCATTAGGTAACTTTTTCATAAACCAAGACGCCTTTGCTACTAGTAATAGCGATGACGATGCATATCCTATGCCTAGTATTAATTGGGGTTTTAATAGAAAAAGAACCCCAGCAGGAGATTTATTATCTGATGAGTTCTCGGTAACTTTAGATGGCGTTATCACAGTTAAAAACAATGTTGATATTTCTAAACTCATGGAAAGAACAGCTAATTTTCAAGATAAGATTATAGATAATAATGGCAAGCCTTTTTTCTATGTGTTTAATGAACATATCGTAGTATCGGGTATGGCACAACTGAAAAATTTAAGATTTAATGAAAATCAAAATT
>TARA_R110000868_G_scaffold4155_19_pt1 | contig 16311 bp, 14 predicted proteins | sample TARA_R110000868 | Tara Oceans TARA_R110000868 (sample SAMEA4397489) | marine metagenome | biome: Polar Biome; feature: [SRF] surface water layer (ENVO:00010504); material: water (ENVO:00002006), including particulate matter (ENVO:01000060) such as... | depth 5 m | reverse complement strand
CGATCCGATATCGCGCTTGACCGGGTTTTGCGCATGCGGCGTCCAGGGCCCCAGGGGAGTCTCCGCATGATGCAGGTAAAGCGTCTCGTTCGAGCCCGTCGCGACGTCGGTGAAGGCGAGCCACCATCTTTCGTCATGGCGGAAAATTGTCGGATCCACTGCAGACACGTCTGGCATTAACGTCGCGACCCGCGAAAGCGTGCCGGGAATGCCGTCGACCCGGTACAGCGCCAGTTCGCCGCCGATGGCGGATTCCGGCAGGCAGTACAGGGTTCCCTGCCATTCGAAGACGTAGGGATAGGCGAGATGGGTGTCGGCCGACAGAACGCGTCCGCAATCCTCGACGCCGCCGTCTGCGGTAAGCCTGAAGGCGGCGAGATGTCCGTGCTCGCGCGAAAACCGGTAACGTTCGTACAGGATGTAGGGCGTGCCGTCTTTTTCGAACACAAAGGGGTCGGCGGCGAAATATCCTGATGGCGGGTCCGGCAGCCATCTGATTTCGGGGTCGAAATGCGGGTCGGCGAAGGCCGTTATCGGCGCGTCGACGATGCCGATATTCCAGTCCTGGTGACGGGTCAGGGCCCGCCATCCCTTGCGAAACGTGTTCCGTAGATGTTTCATGCCGTTACCCCGCGTGGCGGGATGTCGCGGTACCAGACCCAGGAACGTATGCCGAGCGTCCGGTACACGCCCGTAGCACTGGCGATGTTCCAGAGCACGATCGTCACGGCATTTGCCAGGGCGGCGCCGATGGCGCCCATGGTCGGGATCAGAACGGCACTGAGCGCGATGTCCACGACCACGGCGCCGGCAAGCAGGACGGCCGATACGTTGTGTTTGCCGCTCATATTCAGAATTACCGATGCCGGGGCGTTGGCCGCCCAGAAGAGCTGCCCGGCGAGCAGGATGATCATCACCGGATAGCCTGCCCGGAATTCGTCGCCGAACCATCCGAGAATCCATTCCCCGGCGAGTGTGAAGACGATCGCCGCGGCCAGGCATATGCAGAACACAGTTCGGTTCGTGGTTCCGATGGCGCGTTGCAGGCCGCTCAGGTCGTTGGCTGCGTGCAGTCGGGCGACCATCGGCGACAGGGCGGTAAAAAGGGAAAATACGACGAGCTGCAACGTGCAGGCGACGCGGGAAGCGGCACCGAATACGCCGGCATCGGCGGTCGTCGCCAGACCGCCCAGCATGATGACGCCGATCTGATTCAGGACGATACCGAAACCCGCAATCAACGTCATAGCCGGTGCGGTCAGCATCCATTCGCGCCACTCGAATGCAGGCTTCGCCCTGGAAATTTCCGGAGGCAGATTCCGTCGCAGGAATATCCAGACAACCGCGAGTGATAATACGATTGACGCACAATATGCGGTAACCGCGCCGCTGGGCGACAGGGGCACCCCGAAAAAGGCGACGGCAGTAACAGGTATCGCGATCAGCGCAACGGGGTGTACGATCGAATGCGGCAAATCGCCGAGAACGACATTGCCGAGCCCGCGCAGGGTCGCTGCTTTGACCTGCAGCAGGGCGAAAAGCGGGATAATGCCTGCGACGACAAGCAATGAAAAATATAGTTCCTCGCCGAGCCGGCCCCTGGCGACAAGGCAGAATCCGACGAGCAAAAGGCCGGTGGCAGCCGACCCCGCGAAAACGATACCGGTACTGGCGCGGAGGAAGCCGCAAAGGTGGTTCCACCTGTCACCGGACCGGTACAGGGAAACGTATCGGACCGTTGCCAGGTCGAACCCCTGGCGGCCGATCAGCAGAAGGATGTTCATCCATGCCAGCGCAAGCACGTAAGTGCCGAACCCGTCCGCGCCGAGATGGTTTGCGAACAGAAGCTGCGCGCCCAGCAACAGCCCGTTCGACAGCGCCTTGACGCCGAAACTGCCGGCGGTGCCGCGGAGCAGGACGGAACGGTCCGACGCCGACAAGGCACGGGACCGCAAGTCCCGGAGGCGTGACAACGCGTTCATCGGAAGGAGCCATTCATGCGCAGTTTGCAACCCGTTTCACATTGCGCTCAGGCGGCTGCGGACTGTTTTGCGGACCGCTCGACGAACCAGCGCACGGTCCGGCCAAGGCCGGTCGGCAGGTCGGTCTCCGGTTTCCAGCCGAGCTGACGCGCGGCCTTCGACGTGTCCGAGAAATTGCGCATGACGTCGCCGGTGCGGGCGTCGCCGTGAATGACGGTTACGTCCGGAATGCCCGCGTGCTTCATCAGCGGCACGAGAATATCGACAAGCTCGCCGACCGTGGTTTCCGCATTGGTCGCGATCTGGAACGTCTCGCCGCCGACGTTGTCTTTGGTCGCGGCGTTCCTGACGGCGCGGATAAGATCGCCGATATAGATGAAGTCGCGGGTCTGGTTGCCGTCGCCGTATATTTCCAGCTTCTGGCCGTTCATCGCGTTCTGGATGAACTTGGCGACCACGCTGGCCTTGTGACCCGACCCGGGCCCGTAAACGTTGCCGAACCGCAGCGCGACCGTTTCAACGTCGAAACTGCGGAAATACGCGGAACAGTATCCTTCGCCGGCCAGCTTGCTCGCGCCGTAGGGCGAAACCGGATGGGCGGGCATTTCCTCGTGAATCGGCGGCACGCATTCGCCGATGGGCGCGCCCGAAGATGCGAAGACGAACCGCCCGGCGCCGCTGTGCCGCGCCGCTTCGAGCATGTTCAGCGTGCCTGTGACATTGGTTTCGCAATCGAAGCGGGGATCCTCGACGGACGGCCCGACGCCGGTACAGGCGGCAAGGTGGACGATCGCTTCGGCGCCTTCCGCCACCCGCAGGCAGAGCGCGGAATCGCGGATGTCGCCCTCGATCAGTTCCACGCTGCCGGAGGCGAACATGTCGGAGATTTCGCGGGCGTCGCCCGGCGGCGTTTCGCGGTAGCTCGTTATTTCCGACAGGTCTGCGCGGGTGCCGACCGTGAGGTTGTCGAGAACCCGGATCGTGTGGCTGCCTTCCGCCACCAGTTCGCGGATAAGGCTGGTGCCGATAAACCCGCATCCGCCCGTAATCAGCCAGCGCATCAGGCGGCTTTCCAGTTCACGCGCGGCATCACTTTCCGGGTGTCGATCCGGTTGCTGTAGCGCTTTACCGTCTCGAGCATGTCGACGACGACGTCGTCGGTCAGGTAGTGGGGCTTGAGGCCGAGCTCGGTGAGCCCGGAATGCGCAGGATTGTAATAGTGTTCCTCGCGCTCCTTGCGCGGGTTGTCGATGTTCTTCACCTCGACGTCGAGCCCGCTCGCCTTGCCGACCCGTGCGACCTTTTCCGCCAGTTCGTTGACCGAGAACTGTTCGGTGAACTGGTTGAGAATCCGCAAATCGCCCTGTTCGACGGGGTTGTTCATGGCAAGTTCGACACATTGCAGGGTGTCTTTGAGATTCAGGTATCCCCGGGTCTGGCCGCCCTTGCCGTAAACCGTCAGTGGTACGCCGGCGACGGCCTGGACGAGAAAGCGGTTCAGCACGGTGCCGAAAATATCGTCGTAATGGAAATTCGGCATCAGCCGTTCGTCCATCGCGGTCTGGTCCGTGTGCAGGCCGTATACCGGGCCCTGCATCAGGTCGGTCGCACGCACGCCGTAGGTGCGCACGTAGAACCACAGCAGGTCCGTGTCGAGCACCTTGGTCGTGTGATAGAGCGACCCGGCGGCGCGGGGGTACAGGAACTTGTCCTTGCGGCCCTTGTGCTCGATGTCGATCCAGCCTTCCTCGATATCGATATTGGGCGTGCCGTATTCGCCCATCGTGCCGAGCTTGATGATGTGGCAGTCCGGTGCGTGCTCGAGCACCGCCCAGACGGTGTTGAACGTGGCCTGCAGGTTGTTGTCGAGCGTCCGCCGCGCCTGATCGTAACCCATCATCGAATAGGGGGCCGACGGCTGTTCGGCATAGTGGATCGCCGCGTCGGGTTTCACCTTCTCGAAGAGGTCCGCCATCATGCGGAAATCCGTGCAGTCGCCGATGACGATATTGATCTTCTTGCCCGTCGCCGCTTCGAATATGTCGGCGCGTTCATGCAGGTTGGGCGTCGGCAGCAGCGCTTCCGACTGGGTTTCCTGCGCAATATTGCGGCGCAGGTAATTGTCGACCGCCCAGACGTCATGGCCGCTTGCCGCCATGTCCATGGCGGTGGGCCAGCCGAGATATCCGTCGCCCCCAAGGATGATTATGCGCATTGGAATTCGTCCTCTTTTACAGTCCGGATCAGTTCGTTGCGGCGGAGATAGTCCCGGACTTCCTCGCGCGTCATGGTCGGTGCGACCGAGGAATTGTAGGGCTCGTCCACCTTGCTATCGCGCATGCCCACATAGGCGTATTGCACGATTTCATAGTGCGGCTTCAGCGCCGGCAGGATGATAAAGTAGTCATCGGTCTCGACGGTGCGCCGGGTTTCTTCGTCGTTGAGAAGCTCTTCGTACAGCTTTTCGCCCGGGCGGCTGCCGACGATATCGATCGCGACATCGGCGGGTGAAAAGCCGTGGACCGGCGCCAGGTCCTGGACCATTGCCCAGGCGAGGTCGGCGATCCGGAGCACCGGCATCTTGGTGACGAACACTTCGCCGCCGCGGGCCAGGGATGTCGAGCCGATCACCAGGCGGACGGCTTCTTCGAGCGTCATGATGAAGCGCGACATCTGTTCGTCGGTGATCGTGATGGGACCGCCGGCGGCGATCTGGCGCTCGAACAGCGGGATGACCGAGCCGCGCGACCCCAGGACGTTGCCGAACCTCGTCGATGCGAATATCGGTCCGTCGGAACGGCGCTCCGCATTGGCCGCCGACATCAGGCGTTCGGCCATCAGCTTCGACGTGCCCATGACGTTGGTCGGGTTGACGGCCTTGTCCGAGGACGTGAACAGAACCCGTTTCACGCCGTTTGCGATCGCGGCGTCGATAACGTTCTGGGTGCCGTGAATATTCGTCTGCACGGCATCCCGTGGCGATTGCTCGCACAGGAAGACGTGTTTCAGGGCGGCGGCATGAAGCACGATATCGATGCCCCGCATTTTTTCCGTCAGCGTTTCCCGGTCTCGGATATCGCCGATATAGAGCTGGACGGAATGATAAGCCGCATATTCTTCCCGCAGGAAAAAGAGATCGCTTTCATTATTGTCTATGCCCACGATTTCTGCCGGCGACAGGGCCGAAAGCTGCCGAAGCAGCTCGCGCCCCACGGTGCCGCAGACACCGGTGATCATAACAGTCTTGCCTTGCCAATTGCCGCGCAACGCTTTTCCCCCCGTCGAGCTGAAATACAGAACTGGCGAGAGCGTCCCGGATTAAGATTAAGGTTGGGTTAAGCGCCATCGAATCGAATCGCCGCGGGGCTTGTCCGGTGGGCGGTAGCACGTTTTTTCACGAACGAATTTTTGTCCGGCGTTTACGTCTCCTTTACCACTATCGGTAAATGATTGGGATCAAGCCAGGTCGGGGGGAATCCGATCGTCGGCGTTAAACACTGATCGGGTGAAGAGAATGACCGTTGCTAAAAGGTTCGATCCGCGGGAACTGGTGGAGAGCAAATTACCGGGGGCGCTGAGAACGCCGGATGGCGATCCCGTGTCCGACCGGCTTGCCGCCGTCGAAACCTGCATGCAGGAAATGCGCAATGAATTCCGTGAAATGCGCGACCTGTTCGTCGAGCGCGAAAGAAAAGGCGCGTTGCTCGTCGATGCCTATAAACAGGTGCTGGCGGACATGGCCGACCTTTTCGAGGCGCAACGGCATGAAAATATCAAACGCGAGGAATCGATCCGCTTTTTCCTGAGTTCCATCGAGTCCCGGCTTGCGGTTGATCTGCGCGCCGACCTCGGTCTGTGCGCCCCGGACGGCAGCCGCAAGGGTGTCTGGCCATTCCGGAAAGCGGCTTAACGGTAAACGGAATATTCGTTCTCTGCTGGGGGCGCGATTATGCAACCCTTTCCTTTATCCGCAATTTTCCCTATACTCAAACGCGCGTTCATTCGGTAAAGTATACCGTGCTGCGGGATACGGCTGGCATTCATGACTGATACAGAACCCAAACATCCTGGAAAGATCCTGTTCGATCAGGTAATGACCCCGCTGGGGGTCAGCCGCAACAAGCTGGCCCGGGATATCGATGTACCGGTCGGCCGGATCAGCGATATCGTTGCTGGCAAGCGCGGCGTTACTCCCGATACGGCGTTGCGGTTCGCCAAGTATTTCGGCACGACCGCCGAATTGTGGCTTCGGCTCCAGGCCGATTTCGATCTGTATGTCGCCCGGACGTCGTCCTGGCGCGAAGCGGAGCCGAAAGTCGCCGTGTACGAGCCTGTTGCCGGTGCGGCTCCGCCGACACCCGCGCCGCCGCCGGCTGCGCCGGATTATCCCCCCGCGGTTCAGGCCGGCGACCCTGTCCCCGGCGATTCCACGCCCAAAGAGAGCCCGGCCGGGGCGGACGCTCCGGATACTGCCGAGACCGTGCCGGTCGACGCGGGCAACGATCTGATCGATGCCATCGAGCCGCAGGACAATCCGTCGTCGGACCACCCGGACGATGAGGATATCGATATTCCCGAACCCGTCAGTGCAGGCGTCAACCGGTCCGGCGGGTTCTGACCGCCGGGAAGCATACGGTATTTCTCTGCCGGTCGGACGCTAGTCGAGCGAAACGATTTCGCCGTCCGCGGTTTTTCCCTGACGCTGATAAAACCCCAAAGCCTTGAGCACCGGCTCGTCGCTGGCGGCGAACAGAATGGCGTCTTCGCTGTCCGATCCGTTGACGTGCTCGTACCATTCGCCGCCCGGGATGGCGATCGCGTCATAGGGCACCCAGTCGAAGCGCTTGCCCCCGACGATGCTGTATCCCTTGCCGTGGAACGGAATGACGACCTGGCTGGCATTCTGCTGCTGCGCCAGCGTGTGTTCCGACGGCCGCAGCAATTCGCCGAAGAACGTCATCGTCGGATAGGCGGTGCGGCCGTTCACCGGGTCGGTATATTCAACCTGGATCGCGTCCCACGGGCTACCGTCATGGTCGCGGAAGTTTTCCAGCATTTCGCGGGTCCTGTCCCAGCGATAGACATACATGGGCGAATGCACCCCCGTGCCCCGCTTGTGGTCTAAAAACCGCGGTCGAAGACCGCCGAACCCATAGGTTCTGTGGGAATGGTCGTCTGTATACCGCTGTGTCTGTTCGCGCCGCGATACCAGTTTGCCGTCGACCTCTTCCTTGTAGTCGTGCTCGAACGACGCGGCGTTGAGGACTTCGGTCAAAGGCAGGTCCAGGATGCTGACATTGACGGCGAAATCGTCGCCATGGTTGCCGTGATTGTGCCAGGCGCCGGCGGGGGTGAGAACGACGTCGCCGGGACCGAACGTGATCGCTTCGCCTTCCACGCCGGTAAAATTCCGTTCGCCCGTCAGGCCGATGCGCACCGCGTTGATCGAATGGCTGTGCGGTGGCATGATTTCGCGCGGATCGTTCAGCCGGAAAGCGGTATAGAGCGTGGATACGGTCGCCCGAACCGGTGCGAGGCCGGGGTTCACCAGCACGATCGAGCGGCGCTCGGAATCGTCCATCGTGATGAGTTCGGCGGCTTCGTAGAGCAGAGGTTCGATTTCCGCGTATTTCCACATATAGGGTACGGCCTTGCGGGCCTTGAGGACCTGGCCGTCTTCGTCGTTCTGGCTTTCGTTCGGATTGACGGCCCAGTAGGGCGCCATGTCTAGGGAATCGAGCTTTTCGTATACCGATTCCAGGCGCGCTTCCCGGTTGGCACCGCGTTTGATCGTGTCGTCCGTTGATGTCGCCATAGGGTCCTCGCGTAATCCGCCGTTTAATCTGCCGTTTATCTGCCGCAAAGGTTAGCACCGCCGACAGGTGCCCGAAACGGCAAACAGAGCATAGCAGACATGCCGTCAACCCGGACCGGCAAGCGTCGTTTCCACGGCCGCGACGACGTCGGCCGGTTCGGTGCGGAAGCTGTGCTGGATCATGGGGTGCGTCGCGCCCGGATAGATTTCGTAGGACGTGCAGGGAACGACCATGCCGCGTTGGCCGATCGCCTCCTGGATTACCCGAATGTCCGACATATGGGCGATCGGGTCGGAGACCAGTTCGACCAGGCGACAGGCGGCGGGCGCAAATATGATATTGGCGAGGCCTGCGCCGTGCGGGGCGACGACGATCTCCGCCTGCCCGAAAAGCGAAACCTGTTCGGCAAAACCCAGCGTGCTGAGTTCGACCGATTTAAAGCCGAGCGGGGCCAGCGCATGAACGACTTCGTCTTCGTTGGTCATCTTCCGGCTGGGAGCGTCCCGGCGCGATATAAACAGACGTCGAGTGCCCGGATCCGGGGACACAAGGCCGGCTTCAAGCGCCCGCCGCCGGAGCCAGTGTATTCCATGGGAAATACGGCCGGGCGTGGACCACAGGCATACGGGAAGGTGAATGTCGCGACACCGGACGGCGGCACGGCGGGGAACCCGGATGAGGCGATTGTCAGCAAAACCCGCCATCGCGAGGGAGGCCGCCTCGTAAGGCCTGATGTCGTCCCCTACAAGCAATGGAAGCGCCGCGAGGCCGGGCCGCTTGTCGAGCGCCGCGAGGCGCATAAGGTACCGGTATATCCAGTGAGCGTAATTGCCGTCTCCGCCAACAAAAAGGCATGGCTCGTCGATGGTTTGCGAGATCGCGGGGACGGACAGGACGGCGAATTCGCGGTCCGTCGTTATCCGGCCTTTGATGGCCGGGCTGTTGACCATGTTGAGGTTGGATGTTTCGCGCGTGTATATCTTTTCGCCGTCGAGGACCGCCCAGTACCCCGTTTCCACGGTGACGTCGTTGAGGCGATGGATACGGGGGACGTCCAGAGCCGGTTTTCCGACATCCAGATCGCCGCTGCGGAACAGTTTCAGGTCTGCGCCGACGGCCCGCCTGAAAAGGGCGAGCGCCTCGGTATGCTCGCCGCATTCCAGCAGCGCCTGCGCCAGGTTCGTGACCACGCCGGGATCGTCGGGCGCAACGGCCGCGACTGCCCGGAAACAGACGGCGGCGTCGGCGAAACGCCCTTCTTGTGCGGCAATAACGCCGAGCATGTTGCGGAGCGAAACGTCGCCAGGCGTTTTTTCCAGCAACCGCCCGCACATTTCCGCGGCGGCGATGGTCTGTCCGGCTTCGAAAAGCCGGACCACGGCATCGAAACTTTCAGCGGCGCCGGGCCGGTTCATCGGTCCTGCCCGGCGCCCGCCTGAATATCAGACCTGTTCGACGATATGAAGCCCGCGCAGGCGGTCGATCACGTAAATCAGGCCGCGGTCGTCGACGGTGATGTCGTTGGCGCACAGACGGTCGCAGCCGGGCTGCGGATCCGGCGCGAAATGGCCGACCTCTTTTGGCGCATGCGGGTTAGAGATATCGAGCATGCGGATGCCCTGCGAGAACCATGCGAACGGGATGACGGTGCCGGTAATGATCTCGCTCGGCTGATGGCAGCCGGTATAGATGCCCTGCGGCTCGCCGACGGTGTCGAGCTGGTCCGCCTGCCATGACGAAATCGGGATCGGGTTGGTTTCGTCGGTGATGTCGAACATCCACATGAACGCGGGCGCGTGCGGCCGCAGTTTGGCGACGTCCTCGTCGGCGACGATCATGTGCCGGTGGCCGCCGATCTCGAAGGGCAGGGGCAGCGCGGTGTGGGTCGGATGCGGGAAGGTCGGTCCGGTGTTGAAGGACGACACCATTTTCGGGTTCGACAGGTCCTCGATATCGAGGATGAACAGCCCGTGATGCCAGTAGCTCATATACAGCCGGTCACCCATGCGCAGCGGATGGTGGCAGCGCGGTTCCGGCCCGTCGCCCCATGGATATACCTCGCCGCCGGCTTCCCACTGTCCGGGGATCCACCATTTGCAGACCTCGACCGGGTTTTCCGGGTCCTGGAGGTCGAGAACCACCATGATCGGGCCGCGGAAGCCTTCGACGGTAGACGAAAAATACATGTAGCGGCCGTCGAAATCGAAGCGGTGAACGCCGCGCCCGACCGTGTCCCAGGTCGAAATCTGACGGGGGTTGGTCTTGTCGGACACGTCGTAAATGCCGACACCGACGGAAAAATCGTCCGGTTTGCCGGGGCCGATCAGTTCGTGGTTACGGACCATGATATCGCCGCGGGCATGCACCTTGTGGGCGTGGGTGCCGTCGGGCATTCCCGTGTGAGAGAGAAGCTTGGGGTTTTTCGGGTCGGCGACGTCGACGATGCTGGTCCCGAACGGATTCGCCATGTGGCCGATATAGGCCGTCGTGCCGTCGACGCGGATCTGGCCGCCCCCGGCGCAGTCGAAAAATCCGACCTCTTTAAGTCCCAGTGCGCTCGCCATTACAGTTCCCCTATACGAAGTGTTTGTACCGTTCGATGCAGGTGTCGACGACCTCGACCGGGTCGCGCTTCCACCAGTTTCGCGCGGAGAATATCTCAACTTCGTTGAATCCGCGATAGCCCGCTGCTTCGACCCAGCCGCGGATCCGCGGAATGTCGATAACCCCGTCCCCCATCATGCCGCGGTCCCAGACCAGGTCGACGGTCGGGACCAGCCAGTCGCAGACATGGAACCCCAGAATCCGGTCGCCGGCGCGGGCGATCTGGCCTTCGAGCTTCGGGTCCCACCAGACATGATAGCAATCGACCGCAACCCCGATTCCGTCGCCTAGCGCATCGCACAGGTCGAGCGCGTGTTCCATCGTGTTGACGCAGGCGCGGTCCGCCGCGGTCATCGGGTGGAGCGGCTCGATCGCCACCGGCACACCGGCGTCGCGGGCGTGGGGCAGCATCGCCGCGAGGCCGTCTTCAACCTGTTTCCGGGCGTCGATCATGTCTTTCGATCCGTCGGGCAGACCGCCGCAGACCATGATCAGGCACTGGGCGCCGATGGCCGCGGCTTCGTCCACCGCACGCCGGTTGTCGTCGAGCGCCGCCCTGCGTCCGGCAGCGTCATTCGCCGGGAACATGCCGCCGCGGCACAGTCCGGTGACGGTCATGCCGTGATCGGCGAGAATTTTCGCCGCCTCGTCGACGCCGCATTCTGCGAGCTTGTCGCGCCAGATCGAAATGCCGCGGATGTCGCTGGCGGCATATCCTTCGATCGCCTCCCTCAACGTCCACTGTTCCATGGTGGTCGCCTGGTTGATGGCGAGTTTTTCGAATTCCGGGGCGGCCATGGGTCAGACCCCGATGCCGTGGACGGCCGTCACGCGGCTCATCCGGGCGGCGGCGTCTTCCGGGTTTTTCAGCAGCCCGGCCTTGTCTGCGAGACGGAAAATTTCCGCGAGGTGGACGATGGACCGCGTGCTCTGCTGGCCGCCCACCATCGCGAAATGGTCCTGGTGGCCGTTGAGATAGGCCATGAAGACGACGCCGGTTTTGTAGAACCGGGTGGGCGCTTTGAAGATGTGGCGCGACAGCGGAACGGTGGGGGCGAAGATATCGTGGAATTCCTCCGGACGGTTGCCGGCAAGCGCCGTGAGTGCCGCGGAGGCAGCCGGCGCGATCGCGTCGAAAATGCCGAGCAGCGCGTCGGAATAGCCTTCGCCGTCGCCGGCTATCAGTTCTGCATAGTTGAAGTCGTCGCCCGTATACATGCGGACGCCGTCGGGGAGGCCGCGCCGAAGCCTGATTTCCTTGTCCTTGTCGAGCAGGGAAATCTTTATGCCATCGACCATTGCGGCGTTGCGTTTCAGGACGTCGAGACAGACATCCATGGCGGCGTGATGGTCGGGATGGCCCCAATACCCGGCAAGGGCGGGATCGAACATTTCGCCGAGCCAGTGAACGATGACCGGCTGGGATACGCCACCGAGAATCCGGTCATAAACCCGCCCGTAATCTTCCGGCGATTTAGCGCAGGCGGCGAGTGCGCGGCTCGCCATCAGAATGATGCGCCCGCCGCAGGCCTCGACCGCTTCGCACTGTTCTTCATAGGCCCGGATCACGTCGTCGATGGATGTTTCCGGCGATGCAGCGAGGTGATCGGTGCCGGCCCCCGAAGCGACAACCGCGCCCGGCACGTCCTGCGATGCATCGACGCTGCGCCGGATCAGTTCCAGGGATGTCGGCCAGTCCATGCCCATGCCGCGCTGGGCGGTGTCCATGGCTTCGGCAACGCCGAGCCCCAGATTCCAAAGGTGCCGCCGGAACGCGATCGTCGTGTCCCAGTCGATGTCGGTGTCGATCCACGGATCGTTATCGGCCGCGGCATTCGGCACCACATGCGCCGCCGCGTAGGCGACGCGGTTGAACGGGCGGTCGGCTGTTTCGGGAAAGTCGCGGGGCGTGCCGGTTGTATACGTTTCCAGCCCGCCATCGGCCTGCGGCAGGGTAAGCGTTGTCATCGGGGGTTACTCCGCTATTTCGCCGATATCGATCCAGCGGCGCTCATGCCAGCTCTGCATCGCGGCTTCGGCAAGCTGCAGACCCTTGGCGCCTTCGCGCAGGTTCCACTTGAACGGGGCGTCCTCGTAGAGGTGTTTGATGAACATCTCCCACTCGGATTTGAAGCCGTTGTCGAATTCCATGTCGGCGCCGTATTCGGTCCATGTCGAAAAGAAATCGGTTTTCTGGGGTTCGTCCGGATTCCAGACCGGCGACGGCGTGCCCGGGCGGTCCTGGACATGGCATTTCGTAAGGCCGGCGACGGCGGCGCCATGCGTGCCGTCGGCGTGGAACGTCACCAGGTCGTCCTTGCGCACGCGGGTACACCAGGAGGCGAAAATATTCGCAACCGCGCCGCCTTCAAGCTCGATCAGGGCGTAGGACGCGTCATCGGCATCGGCGTCGTAGGGCTCGTTGTTTTCGTCCCAGCGCTTCTCGATATTCACGCGGCCCATGCAGCTAACGCTTTTTACGTTGCCGAACGTGTTGTCGAGCACATAGCGCCAGTGCGGCATCATATCGAGTATGATCCCGCCGCCATCGGCCTTGCGGTAGTTCCAGCTCGGCCGCTGGGCCTCTTTCCAGTCGCCTTCGAACACCCAGTATCCGAAATCGATTTTGACCGACAGGAGCCGGCCGAAAAAGCCGTCATCCATAAGCTTTTTCATTTTCTGCAGGCCAGGCAGGAAAATCTTGTCCTGCACCACGCCGTGTTTGATGCCGGCCTTTTCGGCCCGCTGGTACAGTTCGAGCGCGTCTTCGAGCGTGGCGGCGGACGGCTTTTCGCAATAGATATCCTTGCCGGCATCGATCGCCTTGCGCAGAAGTCCGGCCCGCAGATTGGTGCTGGCGGCGTCGAAAAACAGGGTGTCCCCGGGGTCGGCGATCGCGGCGTCGAGATCGGTCGTCCAGCGTTCGACACCGTGTTTTTTCGCCAGGGCTTCGACCTTTTCGGCGTTGCGGCCGACCAGGACCGGGTCCGGCATGACCGTGTCGCCGTTTGCCAGTTTGACGCCGCCCTGTTCCATAATGGCCAGGACCGAACGGATCAGGTGCTGGTTGGTGCCCATGCGGCCCGTGACGCCGTTCATGGTGATTCCAAGGCGATGTTCGGTCATGTGCTGGTTTCCTTTTCTGGTTTGTTTCCGGCCGATGGATCGACAAAGACAAAACGGGTGACGACGTCGTGCATATGCGCGCGCCATATCTTCAGTTCCGCCGGGTCGTACAGGTTGCGGTCGTAGACGAGCGACAGCGTGTGGCCGTTGGAGAGGTAGTAATACGTCAGGCCGACGATGGTGATGTACAGCCGCGCCGCATCCAGTCCGGTGCGGAATTCTCCGCTGGCGACACCGCGGACGAGAAGTGAATCGATCATTTCCTCGAACGGTACATGGATTGCCCGGACCCGCCCCGATTTTTCGATGTGGCGCGCCTTGTGCAGGTTTTCGTTGTTCAGCAGGGTGATCGCGTGCGGATTGTCGAGATAGAAATCGAGGGCGAAATCGACCAGCCGGTTGATTGCCGCCGGCGGCGTATCCGCGTCGAGATTGAGCGCCGCGGACTCCCGACAGATGGTTTCGTAGAGCGCGTCGAGAACGGCGCCGAACAGTTCGTCCTTGTTTCCGAAATAATGATAGAGCATTCGTTTGTTGATGCCCGACCGCTCGGCGATCTCGTCCACCCGCGCGCCATCCAGGCCCTGTGCGGCGAACACTTCGGTGGCGGCGGCGAGAATGCGCTGTTGCGACGCATCGGGATCGCGGCGGACCGGTTTCTTCTTCGACTTGCTGTCCGGTTCAGACGGCATGGCTATCCTGTCTTTCCTGATCGTACGGTTCCGGGGCCGGGTAGCGGTTGACAGCTAACAGTCCTGTCCGTAGCCTGAAATAACTGTTTAGTTACTTACGCCGGACACGGCATTTCGGCAAGGAATATGATTATGGATACAGCCCCCCGCATCAAGACCACGACCGTCGGCTCCTACCCCGTACCGGCATGGCTGGGGAACAGCCCGTCCGAACAGGACATAACCGACGCGACGCGGGTGATCCTTCACACGCAGGAAACAGCCGGGCTGGACGTCGTCTGCGACGGGGAAGTCTACCGCTACGATCTCAGCCATCCCGAAACGAACGGCATGATCGAATATTTCACCGGCCCGATGGAGGGTATCCGTTCGGCCCTGACGTTCGACCTGATCCGCCAGTTCGAAACGGACATGAACATGGGCTGGCGTCGTTTGCCCGCCGGCGTCGTCGAAGGCGCGATCGGCAGCGGTACGATGAACCTGGCGCTGCCCTGCCGGCGTGCAAAGGCGCTGGCGCAGAAACCCTTCAAGTTTGCGCTGACGGGGCCGCACATGCTGGCGAAGACGCTGGTCGACCATCATTACGGCAGCATCGAAGCCGTGACCGAGGCCATTGCCGACGTGCTCGCCGAACAGGTCGCGCGGCTCGATGCCGATATCGTCCAGATCGACGAAGCGAATCTGCCGGGCAATCCCGAGGAATGGAAATGGGCGGCGGCGGCCATGAACAAGGTGCTCGATGCCGTGCCCGGCATTCCGGCGGTGCATCTGTGCTTCGGCAATTATGCGGGCCAGCAGCCGCAGGACGGCTCGTGGGGGCGCTTGATGGACTACCTGAATGCGCTGCATGTCGATCACATCGTGATGGAATGCGCCCACCGTCCGGCCGAAGAACTGGTCGCGTTCCGGGAGCTTCGCCCGGAAATCGGCATGGGACTCGGCGTGGTCGACGTCAAACGCACCATGACGGAAAGCCCGGACGATATCGCGCGGCTGATCGAGCGGGCGGAGGGCATCATGGGCGAAGGCCGGGTGACGTATATCCATCCCGATTGCGGGTTGTGGAATCACAAGCGCTATATCGCCGACCGCAAGATCGGCGTTCTCAATGCCGGGCGGGACCTGTATCTAGGACGGGTAAGCGACGCAGTCGCCTGAGACGGCCGGGTACGGCGCCGGCGCTGACGTTCAGTCTGTGTTCAGGTGCGGGCGCGCAGGGTATCGGGCGTTGAGAAAACGCAACTAAAAAGAGGTGGGTGCTATGCTTCGTTACTTGATACCGTTCGGACTGGTTTTGTCCGTTTCAATGCCGGCATCGGCGCAACAGGCCGCGGGCTGCGATGCGCGGACGTTGCAAGGTCACAAGAGCCATCTGGCCAAGCTCCGGTCCGATTCGGCAAAAATCCGTCAGACGATCCGCAACAAATCCGAAGCGGATCGCCAGATTCACATGAGCTATCTGAACTATATCGGGTCTCTGGCCCGGCAGGCCGTAAATCCCAAGATCAGGGGGTGTGCGGTCTCGCAGATCAATAACGCCGTCGCCGCCGCGCGGCGCGACACGCAAATGGGGGCGGCACCCACTGCGGGAGGCGCGCCGTCGGGGCCAATGGTCCGTCTGTTCCCGGCGACCGTGAAAATTGCCAAGGGTCGAACGATCGCGCCGCCCGCGAAGATTCGCCATGGGGCAGCCTACGGATACGATTTCTGGATCAATCCGACGAGACCGATCGCGACCTGGGCGTCGATCCTGCACAAGGGGCGGAGCGACAAGGAGCGCAGCCCCGCGGTCTTCTTTTTTCCGAAATCGACGCGGCTTCATGTCCGCATCGGGACGGATAAAAGCTGGAACGACGGCTGCGATGCCAAAAGGCCGTTACCCCGCGGCAGATGGAGCCATGTCTTCATTCAGGCCCGGCCCGGGGTCGCTGAAATCTACGTGAACGGCCGACTGGAAAACCGGTGCCCGATCGGTAAGAAAATCCTGCAGAATGCGGGACCGCTTTTCGCCGGCAGTCCCTGGGTGCCGCCAGCTGTCGCCGCTGTCCGGAATGTGCGCCTGACCACGCGGCCGCTGCCGCCGTCGGCCGT
>TARA_R110000868_G_scaffold398594_3_pt1 | contig 16311 bp, 12 predicted proteins | sample TARA_R110000868 | Tara Oceans TARA_R110000868 (sample SAMEA4397489) | marine metagenome | biome: Polar Biome; feature: [SRF] surface water layer (ENVO:00010504); material: water (ENVO:00002006), including particulate matter (ENVO:01000060) such as... | depth 5 m | reverse complement strand
GCGCGCGCGCCTGGGCTGGAGGACGTGGTTACCAGCGACTATCGCCTGACCGCAGCCATAGACGATGTCGATGCGCTGGCTGATTGTCTCGTAACCGTGCTCGGTCAGGATCTGACCTTTGTCGGTTCGGCCTTGCGCGCTCGCGTGGCGCGCCGATTCGACATCACGACCATGGCGCGATCCTATGAAGCGCGCTACCGGACGCTCGCTGCCAGAAGGAAAGGGGGGCAAGGATGACAGTCACCATCGGCATCAAGGCGCTCAACGAAGAACGGCATATCGCGGCGGCGCTTGAAAGTGCCATTGCCGCGGTCAAGCCGTTGGGCGGAGAGGTGGTGCTGGCCGACAGTGGCTCAAGCGATCGCACGCTAGAGATCGCCCGAACATATGACGCCGTGCGTATCGTTCAGCTGGTTAATTTTGACGAACGATGTTGCGGCGCTGGCGCGCAGCTTGCTTTCCAGGCTGCCCGGATGCCCTATTTCTATCTGCTCGATGGCGATATGGTTCTCGACCCGGCCTTCCTGGCTAAAGGGCTGGCCTTTCTTGAAGCGCATCAGAGCCATGCGGCCGTGGGGGGAAGGATAAGGGAGGTCGAGACTGCCAATCTGGAGTTTGCCGTACGCGCGGCAGAAGCTGAAAAACGCGCTATTCCGGGCGTCGTCGAGGTTGATCGATTGGATTGCGGGGGGCTCTACAGAAGGGCGGCTATCCAATCGGTCGGCTATTTTGCCGATCGCAATCTCCATGCCTTCGAGGAGTTTGAGCTCGGATCGCGGCTTCTTGCCGCAGGCTGGAAACTGGCCCGGATCGATGTCCCGGCTGTCGACCACCATGGCTTGACCTTGGGCAACGGGGCGTTGCTGTGGCGACGCCTGCGCACAGGCTATGCCGGCGCGCCGGGCGAGGTCGTGCGCGCGGCAATTGGTCGCGCGCATTTCCGGGTCGTCATCTGTCGTTTTGGCCATCTGCGTCATGGCCTGGCGGTCATGCTCTGGTGGGGGCTTGTGGGCACCAGCTTTCTGCTTGGCTCAGGCGGCGTGACATTGACGCTCCTGATCGCGCCGCTGCTGTTTCTGTGGTGGCGCAGGCGCCAGCTCAAACGCGCGCTTTACTCCTATCTCAACTGGAACATCGTTGCGATCGGCCTTGTGCAGGGGCTTTTGCGTCGCCGTCAGCCACCAGAACGCCCTCTTGCCATGTGCAGTCTCAAGGACGCCGGGCCATGATCATGCGAGTGCAGGTCCGTGCCATAAGCCCCAGAGCGCGCCAGCGCATTCCGCATTGGCGGGCCCTGGTCCCGCACCCTTCGCCCCTGTCACAAGCCCCCTCGACCCCGCCATGTCACAGCGCGAGGGCAGGACGCCAGTGAAGCGTTTGCTTGTCGTCCAGGCCTCAGGCGACTTTCGCGAGGTCCATCTGCAGCGCCAGCGGTCAGGTGTGGAGTATCAGTTCGGCCAGATCTATATGCTCGATGCGCTCAACCGGATCGCACGCCGATACGGGCAGGCCGGGGTATTATCCTGCACGGCGCCCCGCCATGTCTTGCGCCTGCCAACGGGGGTCACGTTGATGGGGGCGGGCGCAGGTCGCGCTTGTGACACGAATTCCGTGCTGGCGATGGTTGCGGACTATGATCCTACCCATCTCGTTGTGCAGGCACCCTTGCCAAAAATGATACGCTGGGGGGTCGCTGGTGCGCGCGATGTGGCATGTGTCCTGACAAGATTGCCTGCCATCAATCCTGTCGCGCGCCATCTTGGCATGGCACGGCTGCCTGCCATATTGAACGACCGGGGTGTCTCACTGGTCGCTGGCCATACTATGAGCGGCGCCAAAGCCCTTGTTGATATGGGCGTTGCTGCCAATAAGGTCGTCGCGTGGGATTTCGTCCATGAGCGCACGCCCCATCTGTTTGCCGCCAAGCAATTGCCTGATCGCCAGCCCCACAGGCTTCTCCATGTCGGCCGGATCGACGAAAAAAAGGGGGTCGGGGATCTGATCCGCGCGCTGGCGCTGCTCAAGGGCAGGCGTGACGTGCATCTGGAGATTATCGGACAAGGCCATATCGATAAAATGCAGGCGCTCGGCATTTCGCTTGGCCTCTTCCAGAAAATACGGTTCCTGGGACAAATCCCCAACTACCAGATCCCTGCGCGCATGAACGCAGCCGATGCGGTCATCATGGCGGATCGCGCGACATTCCCGATGGGTCTGCCGCTCACCGTCTATGAAGCGCTTGTCTCGCGCACACCCATCATTGCCTCCCATCGCCCTTTGCTTGCCGGCCATTTCACCGATCGCGAGAATGCTCTGCTGTTCAGGGCGGGCAACCCTAAGGCTCTGGCAGACGCAATCGACATGCTTTTGGCCGATCAGTTGCTCTATGCGCGTATCTCGCGCAACGCTACGGCGAGCTGGACCGCCTTACAACGGTCCGTCAAATGGGGACAGATGCTCGATCGATGGATGAGCGGCGCGGTTCAGGATCGCGCCTGGCTTGCTGCACAAAGCTATGGTGTGCTGATGGCCAAGCAGGTAACGGACGGTTGACGGGGTATCGATCAGCGACAAAGGGGGCGTGATGACACGCGAAGACGTAATCGAACAATTAATGGCGGTGTTGGCCGAGACGTTCGACAATGACGACATTGTCTATCATGACGACCTGACTGCCCGCGACGTCGACGGCTGGGATAGCCTGAGCAACATTCGTTTCATGGTCGCGATCGAAGAGTCGTTCGGCGTCACATTGACGATTGCACAATGGGAAAGCTTCGAGCGGCTCGGCGATCTTGTCGATAGCCTTGCGCTATCAGCATAAGCGCGCTCGGGCTGACGGTTAGGGAGCAGGACGGCTGATGGCGTTCAACAGCTATGGCTTTGTGCTTGTCTTCCTTCCAGTGACGGTGCTGGCCTATTGGCTATGGGCCCGTCTTTGCCCTGGCCGTGGCCGACTGATCCTCCTCATCGGCGCGAGTCTCTTCTTCTACGCTCTTGCGGCCCGTGGGGCACTTGTTCTGCTGCTCGCCTCCATCACCCTCAATTTCCTTGGCTCACGCCTGATCCTGGCAAGTTCGGGCAAGGCGCGCCACGCCTGGCTAAGCGCGGGCGTGAGCGCCAATATTCTGCTGTTGCTCTACTTCAAATATAGCGGGTTCCTGCTGGCCAATATGGGTCTGGTGTCGATGGCCAGTCCGCTGCGCGATATCATTCTCCCTTTGGGCATTTCCTTCTTCACCTTCCAGCAGATCGCGTTTCTGGTCGATACGGCGCGGGCGCGTATCGGGCCCGCCCATCCGCTGACCTATGGTGCCTCCATTCTGTTCTTCCCCACCATACTGGCTGGACCGATCACCTATTACCGGGAATTTGCGCCCCAGGCTGAAGCCGATCCCGATCGCGGTTTGATCGGCACGCATGTTGGCGTCGGCGCAATCCTCCTGGCTCTGGGCTTGTTCAAGAAGGTCGTGATCGGTGACAGTCTGGCCTTGTGGGTCGATCCGCTTTTTGCAGCAGCCGGAGCCGGTCAGGAGATGGGCATGCTGCTCGCCTGGTCGATGGCGGTGGGCTATCTGTTGCAACTCTATTTTGATTTTTCCGGCTATTCCGACATGGCGCTGGGTTGTGCCCGCATGGTCGGGATCCGGCTGCCGCTCAACTTCTTCTCGCCGATGCGCGTCACGAGCATAATCGACTGGTGGCGCCGCTGGCACATGAGCCTGGGCCGCTTTGTCGGCGATTATATCTTCCAGCCCCTTGCCCTGCCGCTCACTCGATGGGCAATGCGGCGGCGCCTTGGACGTTGGCCCGTGCATATATTGAGCGTGCTCGTGCCGACCTTCATCGCCATGTTCATCGTCGGTGCCTGGCATGGAGGCAACTGGACCTTCATGGTCTTCGGGCTGCTCCATGCATTGTTCATGGTCGTAGCCGAGGGGTGGCGCTTTTTGCGGCGCAAGTCCCGGCGCAAGACTGTTTCAAGGGGCGCGAAGATAGCGGGCAACCTTGCAACGCTCAGCGCCGTGCTGATCACGATGATCCCCTTCAGGGCACCCGATATGGCAACCACTATGCATCTGTGGGAAGCCATGATCGGCCTTGGCAACGCCGGCGCGCCGGTGGTCTGGGGCGCGCTTCCGGGCCTTGGTGCTACAGGCTATGGGCTGATGATGCTCTTGGCCGCTGCCATCGTCTTTCTATTGCCCAACAGTGCGCAGTTTCTTGGCAAGTTCGATCCGGCGCTGGCTTGGGCGGCCTGGCGCGGGCAGGCGCGCCCATGCCTCAACCTTAGCTTTGCGCCACGTCTCGCCTGGACTATTCCGCTTGGCGTGCTCTTCTTTCTTGGTCTGGCGTTCATCAGCCGGGGTAGCGGAGGCTTTGTCTATGCCGGCTATTGAGGGGCAGGGCGGATGAGCGTCGATAATGATCAGGAAACGGCTGTGCAGATGCTTGAGGGCGGGGCTCTGTGGCGCATTTGGCTTGGCCTTGGGGCAGGCCTATTGGGTTGTCTGCTGCTAAGCCTGTGCCTGCCTTTTGACCGCTATATCGCCTGGCAGCAGTCTGCCGGCACGCAGATGTTCCATAGCCGCTGGATCTACGAACGGCTCAACTTCGACCCAAGCCCGATAGATATTGCCATTATCGGATCGTCGCGGCTCGAATCAGGGATCAGCCCGTCTGTGCTGGCGCAAACGTTGTCGGACCGGCTGGGGCGGGACATAGCGGTCGCCAATCTGTCGATCGTGATGCCGGGGCGAGATTTTGCCGACACGATCACCCGGGAACTGCTCGCAACCCATCCCGAGGTTCAACTGATCGTCCTGTCCGATGATGGCGAGATCACAAACTCTCACCCGATGTTCAAACAGACTGCGAGTGCGGCGCAACTGCTGCGTGCGCCTGTGCTGGTCAATGCCCATTTTTTCACCAACCTGCTGGCCTTGCCGTTCCGCAATATCGCCAATGTCGCACAACAGATGCATCCTGCCTGGTTCGGTGTTACCGATATTTTTGTCGCATCGGATTATCCTGGTACCGGCCTTGACCGGACTTTGGGCTATCGCACGGCCGATGGAACGCTGGTCAATGGTGAGCAGACAATGGCGCCCGCAGCGCTCCTGGCGATGAGCAGGGACGCGGTCGCGCGACAGCGCGCGGGTCTTGCGCTCCTGCGCCCCTTGCCCGACCGATATCGCCTGGCGATCGATCGCCATTATCTTGCGTCGATCGCTATGCGTGCAAGACACGCCGACGTATCGCTCGCGTTCCTCTCGCTCCCCCTTTACGGCCCGCTTCAGGCGACCGGCGACCGCCGTGCCTATGCACCCTTTGGACCGGTTCTTGCCCTGGACGACCTGGCGCAACATCCGGAGCTGTATCAGAGCGCAGCCCATCTCAACCGGAAGGGTGCCGTGCGCGCGTCGAGGGCGGCGGCACAGGCTATTGCCCCGTTGCTCGTCGGCACCAAAGGAGAAGAGCGCGCGCCTGGGCAGGGCAGGGGCCGCTCATGAAAATCATCTTTGGCATGACGCATTCCGAGGCGGGCGGGCTGGTCGAGATATGGAACGACGTCGCGACAGGGCTTGGCGAACGCGGGCATGATACCGGCTGTTTTGCGCTCTATGCCAAGACGGATAACAGCCCCTCGCCCCCCCTGTGGCATCATGTCGCATCCGAGCGCCCGTCCTCGCTCTTTGCGGCTGTTCGGCTGGTCAGACGGCTGATGGCCTATCTCAAAGCAGAGCGGCCCGATATGGTCGTGACCGCCATGCCGTTGGCCAATGTCCTCCTGCCCTTGGCCGCAACGCTTGCTGGCGTTCGGACCCGTCTTGTCATTTCCCATCATTCGCCCGTTGAGACACACAGCAAATGGCTTGACAGGCTCGATGGTCTGACGGGGCGGCTTGACGTCGTGACGTCGATCGTGAGCGTATCGAAGGCGGTCGATGCCTCCTTGCAGGCAAAGCCTTTAGCCTATCGTCGCAAGTGCCTTGTCATTGGCAATGCCTTGCCCCGGCATATCGAAGTCATGATCGAGGGACTGCGGGCCAAGGATATAGATACGCGCATCACCGGACCTGTGATTGCGCTCGGGCGGCTGAGCTATCAGAAGAACTATCCGCTGCTGATTGCCGCCATGGCGCATGCCCCAAAGGTACGACTGGAGATTGTCGGCGCCGGGGAAGATGAAGCGGCATTGCGTGGCCTCGCGGCTGATCTGAACGTTAAGGACCAGGTAGCATTTCTGGGCCATATGCCGCGCGCGCAGGCGCTTGCCCGCGCCGCCCGAGCGGCGATCTTCGTACAGGTCAGCCATTATGAAGGCCATAGCCTCGCCCTGATCGAGGCGGCCAGGCTTGGGCTCCCGCTCATCGTGTCGGACGTGGCGGTCCAGGTGGAAGGTGTAACGGCCAGGGATGGCACGCTCTGTGGACAGGTGGTGCCGCTCGATGACCCGCAAAGGCTCGGCGCAATAATGGTTGAACTGCTGCAATCGCCTGACCAGTATGCACACTGGGCGCAGCGCGCGCGTCGGCTCGGCCTGGAGGCCTCCAACGCGAACATGGTCGATCGGTATGAAAGGCTGATGGGAGCAGGAGCGGGATGCTGAACGACATTTGGCCTCGAGGCGGGGAGGGCACCTGCTACCAGCGGGCGCATGCGGACCTTTCTGCCCGGTGCGCGAGGCGCAGATGATCAACCGGGCGCGGCCTTTTGCCTTGATGGGACCACAGGATCAGCGGCGACTTGTGGCTGCGGGCTTCGCGCTGATAGGCGTTCTGCTCCTGGCAACGGTCGGCTCTTCATCCTTTGAGGGCTTCGAGGCCGCGCTCGAGAGCGCCAAAGGCGATATTGTGCGCCAGCTGCTCCTTGGCACCCTCTTTCTTGTCCTGCTGGGCGTGGCAGGTCCGGTGGCGATGCTGCCCGGGCACCGGAGGGGATGGCTTAGCTGGCTGCCGCTGCCGGTCTCGATCATCCTTCTTCTGGTCTATTGCCTGATAAGCGTCAGCTGGGCGATCGCGCCTGCTGTTTCGCTTCGCCGTTTCATCTTCACCGCGATGGTCATCTGGATCCTGTTTCGCGCGGTCGCTGAGCTTGGTTACGCGCGTACGCTGCAGCTGGTCCGCTGGACGCTCATCGTGGTGCTTGTGGCAAATTACGCCTCGCTTCTCGTGCCCGGCGTCGGGCTGCAGCCCGATAGCCCGGGAGGCGATCCCTCGGTGGTCGGCAACTGGCGGGGCCTGTTGCCGCACAAGAATCTGGCTGGGGCCGTGTGCGCCTTCACGATCCTTTTCTTCCTGTTCGACCGGCGCTCGGTGCCGCCCTATCTGTCAGTGGCTCTTGTCGCGGCGAGCGCCATCTTCCTCTATTTCAGCCAGTCAAAGACATCCCAGGGGATCTTGTTTGTCGCCATCCTCACAGGCCTGGTGATCCGACCCTATAGCACCCATTATCGCGCGCTGCTCGGGCCGCTCTTGTTCATGACCGCTGGCCTTTTGCTGTTGCTTGTGCCGCTTTACATCGAGGATGCAAGCGCGCTTCTCAACGACCCCGAGGCGCTCACCGGTCGGTCGCAGATCTGGCCGATCCTCCTGACCTATGCCTCCGAACATCCCCTGACAGGCGCAGGCTTTGGCTCCTTCTGGCAGATCGGCGAAAACGGCCCGATCTGGGACTTCACCAGCGGCTGGATCGCGCAATATGCAGGCCATGGCCATAATGGCTATCTCGACATGCTGGTGACGATCGGCGCGCCAGGTCTGGCGATGGTCATCGTGGCGCTTTTTCTCTGGCCGGCAATGCGCCTGCTCTTGAGCCATGCCATATCCAGGGACTGCCGCGCGCTGCTCCTGTCGCTCCTGTTCTTCTGCGCCGGTCACAATCTTACCGAAACCAGTCTGATGGACCGGATATCGGTCGTGCAGGTCTTCCTGATGCTGACGGTCGCGCTCATCTATGTACAGTCCCAGGCGAGCCCTGGCAGGCATCATCAGCTAAGGGGCCGGTCATTGGGTTTGTTTGCGCGCAGCCCGGTTCCCCAGCCAGTGCGTGCCCCGGTGCGGCGGCGGCCTGTCGGGCGGCCACGCTGAGCGCGTCGCGCGATCTCGCCCAGCGTCTGGTGCGATATGCCGGGGCGGCGGTCGGGCCAATAGGCGTTGCCGGTGCCCAATTTCTGCTGTCGCTTCTCCTGCTGCGCCAGCTCGATGTTGCCGATTTCGGACGCTTTGCCTTCCTGCTCGTTATCTCGCAATTTTCGATCAGTCTGTGGAGCGCGCTGTTTACAGCGCCACTGCTGATCGCGGTGGGGCAAAAGGGCGCAGATGACGACGCGGCGGCGCCGCGCGCGCTGTTATGCGTAAGCAGTCTGGCTCTATTGCCTGTCGCACTCGCCTTTGTCGGCCTCGCCTGGATGCTGGGCGCAGGCATGGGGGCAGCCTGCGTCTTTGGACTATGGGGTGGTCTGGCCCTGTTGCGACATTTCGCCAGGGCCTGGTATCTTGTCCACAGGGCGCCTGCCCGCACGATCGCCTCTGATGTGGGCTATGCCCTGGCGCTGCTCCTTGGTGCCTTGATGATGAGCGGCGCTGCCAGGACGAGCCTTGCGGATGCGGCGCTCCTGCTATTGGTGAGCGCCGGTTTTGGCCTTCTTCCCTTTGCCCGGTCAAAGGCTCTGGCGACCGTTCGGGCCATGCGCCTGTCGGACATGACCGGCTACCAGCAGATATGGCGGCGCGATGCGCGCTGGTCGCTCCTGGGGGTGGTGACGACTGAAGCCACGGTCAATAGCCAGAGCTATATCGTCACTGCGCTAAGCGGCGCTGGGGGCTTTGCGCCGATCGCTGCCACCGCCCTCCTCATCCGGCCAGTCACCGTGGCGATCAATGCGCTCACCGAGTTCGAGCGTGCGCGCTTTGTCCATGATCTGCGCAGCGGCAGTCTGATGCTCGTCGCGCGCGGTCGCGCGCAATTGCGCTGGGCGCTGCTTGGCATATGGGGTGTGACCCTGGTAAGTGCCCTTGCGCTTCTGGCTCTGGCGCCGGCGCTCGTTTTTCACGGGAAATTTGCCGATACGATCCTGTGGACCGGTGTGCTGCTGTGGTTTGTCGTGGTGCTGGCTCGCGCATTCCACGCCTGCGACGGTGCGGTTTTGCTGGCCTCGGGGCGCTTCCGCAAGCTCGCTCAGCTAAGCAGCGTGAGTGCGATCGTGTCGGTGATGGCGGTCGTGTCGCTGCAATTGCTGTTGGGGCCGGTCTGGTCGATTGGCGGCATTGCGCTTGGCGAAAGCCTCTATGCGCTGCTGCTCTTTCGCGCGGCTCGCACCGAAATGCGCAACCGCGCAAAAGATCAGGGCTGCATTTTCGATAGCTCTATGGCGCGATAGCAACGGGCATGGCGTGGTGCATGTGGCTGGATAAGGGGGCTTGGGGCTTGGGGCTTTGGCCCTGGCCATTGCCCCAGATCAAAGACCGCCGATCGCGTTGACGGAACGCTTTGTGCGCAAGGAAGGGCATTGACCATGGCTGGCGCCGATGCAAAGAGCCAATAGGGGCGCACCGGACTTTGTCATGCATTCATTGGGAAGGGAAGGCGTGTCACAGAGCAGAGAGGGTCAAGAGGGCGAGCAGGCGCCCGGCAGACAAATGCCAGGGACACAGGCCCCAGGGACACAGCTGCCTGCCTCTTGCCACGGCGCATTGGCCGAGAAGATGCTTATCGGTGGCATCCCGATTTCCCGGATGACGCGCCTTGAGCTTGCGGCCCTGATGGAATCCGACGTCGCTGCGGCCCGTGCGGGGCTCCTGCGCTCCCCGCGCTTCGTCACATCGGCCAATGGCAGCATCGTTGCGGCCTATCATAATGATCGCGCCTTGCGGGCGGCCTTGGACAGTGCAGACCTGATCGACGCCGATGGCATGCCGCTTGTCTTTGCCAGCCGCTTATTGTGCGCCCGGCCGCTAAGGGAGCGTACCGCGACCACGGATTTTCTGCTCGACGCAGCGGAGCTTGCCGCGCGAAAGGGCATCAGCTTCTATTTTCTTGGCGGACGACCAGGGGTGGCCGCGCGCGCGGCGGAATATCTGCGCAGTCGCTTTCCAGCCCTCACGGTCGCAGGCGTTCGCCACGGCTATTTTTCGCCGGGCGAGGTGCCAGCGATCCTGCAGTCGATTCGCGAATCGGGCGCTGACATATTATGGGTGGGCACCGGCAGTCCGCGGCAGGAGCTGTTTGCGATGGAAGCACGCGACCAGCTGCCGGGTCTTGCCTGGATCCGCACCTGTGGCGGACTGTTCGACCATTATGGCGGCGGGGTATCGCGGGCGCCGCACTGGATGCAGGCGAGCGGCCTCGAATGGCTCTATCGCGCCGCGCGCGAGCCCGTACGCCTTGGCTGGCGCTATCTTGTGACGAGCCCGATTGCCCTCTATCACCTCGCTACCAAGACCCGTGACTGACGCACTAGCCCGCTGATTTAAAAAAGGATTACGGTCCCTCATGCCGCCACGCGACCGCAGTAGCATCCGATATGAACAGTTCGTCAAGCCGCGCCGCAAGCGGTGGCCGGGCCTGATGGCGGCTTTGCTGCTCACGCTGGTTGCAGGAGGGGCCGCCTATATATTCCTTGGCAATGAAAGCGCAGCCCATGCGCCGCCGCCTGCCTTGTCGAATACCGGGGGACCGGTCGAGGGTGAGGCCTATCAATGGAAAGCCGTGGCGATCGGCGGCGGCGGGTTTATCACAGGCCTGTCGCAGGACGGGTCCGGCACGACATTTGTGATCCGTTCGGACGTCTATGGTGGCTATATCTGGGATGCAAAGGCGGACCGCTGGAAGCAGTTGATAACAGCGGCCGCCATGCCCGAGCAGGACCGCGTCCAGGATGGTATCGCACAGGGGGTCTATGAGATCGCTGTAGCGCCCTCCCGGCCAGAGCGTATTTACATGGCCGTCAAGGGACAGGTCTACAGGACAGACGATGCAGGCAAGCGGTGGGTGCTTGCCTCGGCACAGCCGCCCTTTCCGCTCAAATGGGATGCAAATGGTGAATATCGGCTGCAGGGCGCCTTTATCGCCGTGGATCCGGGCAACCCCGACCTTGTGCTGCTTGGCACCCCCTATGACGGCTTGTGGCGTTCCGATGATGCCGGTGGCCGCTGGTCGAGGGTAGGATCCTTGCCGCTGGGGCTGGACCGCGATCCGCAGGCCGGGCTTCAGGCCCCAGGTCCCATGATCTGGTTCGAGCAGCCGCTTGGTGGCAAGGCGACCGGTCGCATATTCGCCTTTGCTTCGGGGCGCGGCATGTATGTCTCGAGCGATAGCGGACGGACCTTCGCGCCGCTTGCCAGCCGGACAGCGCATCCGCTGAGCCTGCGGCGCGGTACGTTCGACCGGCGCGGTGTCTTCTTCGGTGTCGATGATCAGACCAAGTCGATCTGGGCCTATGACAAGGGTGCATGGCGCGACATCACGGCGACGGCGGGCCTTGGACCCAAGATATATTCGGCGATCGCCGCCAATCCGCGCGCGGACCAGATCGTGGTTTTCGATCATGGCGGCGCAGGCTATCAGTCCTCCGATGGGGGAACGAGCTGGACGAGCATTTCCCATAACGTCAAGGCAGGGGCCAAGGATCCACCCTGGCTGCGCGTGGCTGACGAGGTCTATTTTCCAACGGCCGACATCCGCTTCGACGCCAAGATCCCCAACCGCCTCTGGGTCGCGGCCGGCATGGGGGTATTCCATGCCGACATGCCGCCGGGCAGTTCGGTCGCGCAATGGGAAAGCCACAGTCGCGGTATCGAGGAACTGGTTGCCAATGATGTGATCCAGCCACCTGGTCAGTCGCCAGCCTTTGCAGCCTGGGACTTTGGGATCCATGTGAAGGATGATCTCAACGCCTATTCCACCACCTATGGTCCAAAAGAGCGCGTCCTCATTGCGGCCCAGCAGCTTGACTGGACCCCGTCCGATCCCCGTTTCATGGTGACGAATGCGAGCGATACGCGCACCGCCTGCTGCTGGCAGGACGGCAACGCGGTGATGGCTGGCACCAGCCAGGATGGCGGGCGCAGCTGGCGCAAATTTTATGCGTTGCCGACCCCTGCAGGCACCAAGGCCGATGATCCCTGGCGCATGTCTTTTGGCACGATCGCTGTGTCGGCTGGCGAGAAGAAGAATATCGTCTGGGCGCCGGCATTCAACCGCCAGCCTTTTGTGACGAATGATGGCGGGGCAAGCTGGAAGCCGGTTTCGCTGCCGGGGGCCCTGGGCGACACACCCGGCTCGTTCAAGGAATTCTATTATCAGCGCAAGACCCTGACGGCCGACAAGGGGAAGGGCGGCGTCTTTTATCTCTATCATAGCGGCGAGACGCCCAATGAGGGGCTTGCCGGGCTCTGGCGCTCGCACGACGGTGGAGAAAGCTGGCAGAAGCAGTATGAAGGTGAAATCGCCCCTCAGAGCAATTTCGCGGCCAAATTGCGCTCCGTGCCGGGCAGGGAGGGGCATCTCTTCTTTACCAACGGTCATGCAAGCTCGGGCGATACGGTCTTGCGCCGCAGCACCGACAAGGGCGCGACCTGGACGAAGATCGTCAACGTCGATCGCGTCGATGACATCGCCTTTGGCAAGGCTGCGCCGGGTGCTTCCTATCCCGCTCTCTATGTGTCGGGCAGGGTAGGGGGTGTCTATGGTATCTGGCGCTCGCTCGATAACGCGGCGAACTGGCAGCGGCTGGTTGATTTTCCGGCAGGCAGTCTGGACCAGGTGACGGTGATGGCTGCAGATCCCGATGTCTTTGGGCGGGTGTATCTGGGCTATAAGGGATCGGGGTGGATCTGGGGCGAGCCTGCGCCCTGCAAGCCTGCACCCATGAGCAGCCTCGCCACCATCCAATGCTCCAAAGTAGGCGGGTAGGGGCATCGTGCTGGCCAACGGGGCGGGGCACACAAGCCTATCGGGCCATGCAGCGCGGGTGATGGGCCGCGATATCGCCGTTGCGGCGGCGCAATAGCGGTGTCGACCTCCCATATGCCGGCGGCCCGGCGCAAGGACATAGAAGGGCTGCGCGCCATCGGCATGGCGCTGGTCGTGATCTGCCATATCTGGGTCGGCAAGGTGTCGGGCGGGGTCGATGTCTTCTTCGTGATCTCAGCCTATTTGATGACCGGTTCGCTGCTCAAGCAGCTGGAAAAGACGGGCACGGTCGATCTACTGGGGTTCTGGGGCCGTATCCTTGTTCGGATCTGCCCGACAGCCTTTTTGATCCTGTTCCTCACGCTGATGGCAGGCCTCTATTTTCAGCCCATGTCCCTGTGGCGAGCCTTCGCCACGCATGGCTGGATGGCGCTGCTGCAGTTGGAAAACCTGCAATTGCTGCGCGAATCGACGGATTATCTGGCCCGCGGACAGCCTGCCAGTCCTTTTCAGCAATATTGGACGCTCTCGACCCAGATGCAATTTTTTGGCTTCTTGCCAATATGGCTCTTGCTCGTCAGCCAGATAGCGAGGACCACCCGAAACCGGGCCGATGACAGGCGGATTCTGGCCATCGCTTGCGCGCTGATCGGCCTTGCATCCTTTGTTTTTGCGCTCTGGATATTGGCGCTCAATCCAGCGCCCCATTATTTCAATCCTGCAGCGCGTCTTTGGGAGTTCATGGCCGGGGCGCTGTGCGCTTGCGTCGCGCCTATGGTCAATCTCTGCGCGCGCGCAGCGTCGCTCGCTCGCACTATGGGTCTGTTGCTCATCCTGGCATGCGTCTGGGTCGTCCCTGCAGATGCAGCTTATCCAGGCATAGCAGCGCTCGTGCCGGTATCGGGCGCAATGCTGATTTTGCTGTCTGGACGCCAAGCGGTTGACGGGTCGCTTGCACGTCGCGTCCTTGAGGCGCCGTTGCTGCAACGGCTGGCATCGCTGTCCTTTGCTTTCTATCTTGCGCACTGGCCGATCCTGATCTTCTATCAGGAGGCAGCAGGAACAACGAAGCTCAACCTGATCCAGGGCTGCCTTGTCATCGCCCTTGCGCTCCTGCTGGCAGCTGCCCTGCATTCTCTGATCGAAAAGCCCACAAAAGGCCTCATGTCGCACTGGGGTGGATATTCGAGGGGCGACTGGAGAAGGCGGTCAGCGCCCTTTGCCGCAGGTGCCATGCTGGCCGTGCCATCTGCCGCGTTCCTGCTTGCCTGGCAGCAATATTATGGGGGAATCGCGCGCGATTATGCCCAAAGCTACACTGTCCAGCCCATCGCCGGACCGATCCAGACCATGGACACAGTTTTGCCGCCCGACATCGATCGGCAGTTGATCGCGGCCAAGGGGATGTTGCCGAGACTGTACACGAATGGCTGCGATACCGGCCCACACTCGGCGAAGGTGCAGCTTTGCACTACGGGCAATCTTGATTCTAATGCATTCACCATATTGCTCATCGGCGGTTCGCATTCGACCCAATGGTTTCCGGCGCTCGAGCAGATCGCTAAGGACCGGAACTGGCGATTGCTCAGCATTACGAAAAGCGCCTGTCCGATCGATGGCGTTTATATCGGCCCCAGGACGGCCGGGAGGCAGGTCGAAGCCTGTCGAGAGTGGGCGCGTCATGCGGTGGCCAAAGCGATCGCGCTCAAGCCCGATCTTGTCGTGACGACGGCGACGCGGCCGGGTCCTGGTAACGTCGGCGAGGTCGTTCCCGAAGGCTATGTTGATGCGTGGCGAAAGATCACGGCAAACAATATCGACATATTGGCGATCCGGGATAATCCCCGCACCGAAACATATAGCGTTCCAGAATGTGTCGATCGCAACCGGGCAAACTTCCGTGCCTGCGATATGCGGCGTGATCGGCATATCAGTTCGCCATCCCGCCTGTTGCCGGTTCGGGACATGCCCCGTCTTGCCCTCTGGGATATCGCGGATCTTCTGTGCGGCATTGCAACATGCCCTGTCATGCACGATGGCGTTCTAGTCTATAACGACAACAGCCATCTATCGGTACCTTTCGTCATGGCGTTGCGTATCAGTCTCGAACGGGAAATTTTGAGCCAACAGGAAAGCAGCTCATGATGATTTTTGCAGGGCTATAATCGTATTGATGACGGCAAGTGTTTCCTGAGGATCGCGGACGCGGACTGTGTCGAGTCCGAGCGTCTTTGCAGGATAGTCATTGCCGCCCGGAAAGATGGCGTCGCCAATGAACATCATGGCATCAAGGGGAATGCCACTGGCATCACGCAGTTTCTTGAGACCATAGGCCTTGTCGACACCCGCACGTGTGATATCGATCGACGTTGCGCCGCCCATATTCACAGACAGATCTGGGAGATATTTTTTAAGGTGGGACTGTATTATTTTCCGCTTCGCGAAATCTGGATCCCATTCCTCTTTTTTCTCAATCGGTGCCTGTTGGCCCAGTGCTGAAAAAGTGATCTGACTGCCACGATCTTCGATACGGTCGCCCCAGGTTTCTTCAGGAACAAAGCCGCTCTCCACAAGCGCTTTCTCAAAGGCTGTGAGGATCATCTCCTTCTGAGCCGCGTCGAAAATTTCGGCGAAAACTGGGCTCCAAAGACCATCGTTGCACGTGTAGAGCTTGGTACCCGTCGTCGGCATAAGCCAGAATCGATCGACATTTGCATCAGCCGGAAGTCTGCTTGCAATTTGCTTATGAAACTGAGGCCAATCGCCACCCGATATGACGGCCACATGCATCACATCGAGCAAACGTGTCACAGCATCCACCATATCATCATCAAGCGGCTGCTTGCTCAGCGCCAGCGTGCCGTCGAGATCGAAAGCTATAAGCTGTTTCAAGAGGATATCTTTCTAAAAGCTCGGTTCAACAGCATAGCCGATTGAACGGATTTCCGGCATATTTGTGATATGTTACAAAGAATAGAATGATCGAAAATAAAGCTGCTAAATAACGTAGCTTTTGGCTGCCAGGAAAACTGTGTCAGGGGATTTGATGTCAATGTCGCTGAGGCGATTTGCGACGGCGCATTGGCCTGGCCTGATGATATGCCCATCGATTATCACTTCTCCACTGCGAGGTATGATCAGCACAGGGTCAGCGTAGGATTCGATCAGATCGTCGCTAGGGCGCCCTGCAATCTGATCAAGTTTGAAAAGGGGACCATCCACTAGCGATAGGCTTGAATCAGGAGCGATGAATGTGCGCCATCGGTCAAGGTCATAGGGATGGCCACAAGCGACTTCCACGGCGGCATCCAGGTGGAGTTCGCGCGGACGTCCATAATCATATAGTCTATATGTTATGTCGCTATTTTGCTGGACCTCTATCAGGCTCACGCC
>TARA_R110000868_G_scaffold158036_2_pt1 | contig 16331 bp, 12 predicted proteins | sample TARA_R110000868 | Tara Oceans TARA_R110000868 (sample SAMEA4397489) | marine metagenome | biome: Polar Biome; feature: [SRF] surface water layer (ENVO:00010504); material: water (ENVO:00002006), including particulate matter (ENVO:01000060) such as... | depth 5 m | reverse complement strand
GGGATCCAGTAATTCATCGCTTTTTCTGGATCCTGCGGTCAAGCCGCGGGATGACGTGTTCGATTCTAGTTCAGGTGTTTGTTCCTCAGCAATTGCTTTAACTTTGGTTTTTTTGTCAACCCAAACATCAACCCCCATCGCTTGTAAATAATCTGTTTTATTCATACAGTAAATGACTCACTACATCAGCTAAATCAGCAAACACTTCAACGTCATCCAGTCCTTCAGCCTTAGCTAAGGTCTTTTCCCCCTTGCCTGTTAGCACCAGCGCTGCATCAGCACCAATGCTATGTGCTGCCTGAATGTCGCGAAGCGAATCGCCAATCACCAAGGTGTCATCAGATGTGATTTGAAAATGTTCTAGCGCATGTTCATACATGCCGGGCTTAGGTTTACGGCAATCACAACTATCATCAGGTCCATGCGGACAAAAGAAAATCGCATCGACATGGCCATCCTGTTGCATTAACAGCGTCGCCATTTTTTCATGCATCGCGTTAAGTGTTTCGATATCAAAATAACTTCGCGCAACGCCCGATTGATTCGTGCAAACGGCAACTTTATAGCCTGCCGCATTAAGCTGTGCAATGGCTTCGAGCGAACCAGACAAAGGGATCCATTCATCAACAGACTTCACATAAGCATCGGAATCTTGGTTAATCACGCCATCGCGGTCGAGAATAATAAGAGAGTAATTTTTCATTCGCTTATTATAGTCTATCTCATGAAAGTGTTTTGTGTGTTTGGATAGCATTGTTAGGTCGGGCGGTATTAAATTACTTTATATTGACGCACCGACAATATGTCGATTAAGGGGGTTTATAAAATAGCTTGCGGCTTAATGGACAAAATGGGATGGTTTTTCAGGACTAAGTTAGCAAGAAATTGACCATTTTGTTGCGCCGATGTTTTCGTAATCCACGATGAATCTTGAGTTTTTGTTTCCAGCGGGCAAAGGAGCCATCACAGGAATTGGTGGTATTAGGCATAGCCCATTCAGGGTGTCTTTGGCAGGTTAATCGGCTCGTCAGGGACCGGGGGCCACTGGGGTGTGATAGCGAGCTTATCCAACTCACGTTGCAGTGTACTAATCGATTTGTGAGTTTGTTCGCTGAGTTCTTTTAGGGTTTGTTTGCCTTGGCGGTAGCGCATGAATTGCGTCATGAAACAGCGCGATGGTCGTGCTGCATTTAGGTGTTGATGGCCACAGGCGCGGCATCGATATTGCTGCCTACCTCGTTGTTTCCCGTTCTAGTAAACCTGGCGTTGCTGGCATTTAGCACAGACTTTTTATGGCCCATGGTTAATTATTCCTTACTTTGCTTTTAAATATCATTAGGTTAGCACGATTCTACCATGACGTTTTTGACCATTAAGCCTAGCTTGCTGAGCAAAAAAAAAACAGGTGTAATGATTGTTCATAATAATAGAGTTGAATATATCATGTACACCCATCTCCATCCCCGTCCTCTCATATCATCTGAGCCATTGAGTTTTGCCTTTCTTACCGTACTACCGGGAAGGGCGCCCATTACCTTAGCCACGCCTGAAGGCGTGGGGTCTCCCTTGTATGACGGTACTCGCTGGGTGTTTCAAGGGATGGATTGCTCCCTTCACTTGTATGTTGAAAGCGCCAACGGGTTATCAAGAGTTGCCGTGCTAGAAGGGCATACTGATCAGGTCCTCAGTGTAGCGGCGTTGCCGGATGGTCGGGTGGTGAGCGTGTCTGCCGATAAAACCGTACGGGTGTGGGCGCTTGAGGATGGTGCTTGGCGCAGCACGGCATTGCCAGGGCATACTGATGCGGTCCTCGGTGTAGCGGCGTTGCCGGATGGTCGGTTCGTGAGCGTGTCTCGGGATAAAACCGTACGGGTGTGGACGCTTGAGGGTGATGCTTGGCGCAGCACGGCATTGCCAGGGCATACTGATGAGGTCCTCAGTGTAGCGGCGTTGCCGGATGGTCGGGTGGTGAGCGCGTCTGCCGATAACACCGTACGGGTGTGGACGCTTGAGGGTGATGCTTGGCGCAGCACGGCATTGGAAGGGCATGAAGGTTATATCGACAGTGTAGCGGCGTTGCCGAATGGCAGGTTCGTGAGCGTGTGTGCCGCGACTGGATGGCTGGTGTGGACGTTTGTTGGTGATGCTTGGTACAGCACGGAATTGCCAGGGCATACTCGTGGAGTTAACAGTGTGGCGGCGTTGCCGAATGGCGGGTTCGTGAGCGGGTTTGAAGATGGTACCGTACAGGTGTGGACGTTCGATGGTAGTACTTGGAGCAGCACGGCATTGGGTGGGTATACTGGTTATGTCCTCAGTGTAGCGGCGTTGCCGAATGGTCAGTTCGTGAGCGGGTTTAATGATGGTACCGTACGGGTGTGGAGGTTGGATCGTGGTGCTTGGTGTGACAGCGCGGTATTGCGACGTCATCCTGATGCTTCGCAGAGCGAGGCATTGCAAAAAGGGCATATTGGTCCAGTCCCCAGTATAGCGGCGTTGCCGGATGGTCGGTTCGTGAGCGGGTCTCATGGGGCTAACTATTTCAATGGCAAGAACTCTCTACGGGTGTGGACGTTTGTTGGTGATGCTTGGCACAACACGGCATTGCCAGGGCATAGTGGTAGGGTCAACAGTGTAGCGGCGTTGCCGGATGGTAGGTTCGTGAGCGGGTCTTACGATACCACCGTACGGGTGTGGACGTTTGTTGGTGATGCTTGGCGCAGCACGGCATTGCCAGGGCATACTGGTGGAGTCAACAGTGTAGCGGCGTTGCCGAATGGCGGGTTCGTGAGCGGGTCTGACGATAAAACCGTACGGGTGTGGACGTTTGTTGGTGATGCTTGGTACAGCACGGCATTGCCAGGGCATACTGATGAGGTCCTCAGTGTAGCGGCGCTGCCGGATGGTCGGGTGGTGAGCGGGTCTGACGATAAAACCGTACGGGTGTGGACGCTAAACGCTCAGGGTCAGTGGGGCAGCGGTCAAATAGTCATGCACAGTTACGGAACATGTCAAGCGTTATCAGTTGTGGCGCGGGGACGAAACGTCGTTTGTTTTGTTGTAGTGGATGGCTGTATTCATCGTTTAGGCTTCAATGTTGTGACAGCGTCTCGTTCGTTCCCGCTTAAGTTAAGAGGGAGAGAATTAGGCTTGCGAGACAGGGAGGGCATGCTGCAGCAGCAGGTATATAATCAAATTATGGCGCCGTTACGCCTGTAGTTTTTGAGTGATTAAGCCTTGGCAGATTAGCTTAAAACAGAAATATCCGCAATTTGCAAAAACAGTTCACGTAATTGGTTGAGCAATAATAAGCGATTGTTACGCAACGCCGGATTGTCGGCCATGACCATCACATCGGCGAAGAAAGCCTCGATGGGTTGGCGTAGTTCGGCTAAGCGGAATAATGCGGAGCTGTAATCACCAGTGTCACACAAGCGTTTCACTTCGGCTTGCGATTGTTGCAAGTGTTGCGCCAACTCTTTTTCAGCAACGTCTTCTAATAAGTTAATTTGCACGTCACCTGTTAAGCCTTTATCTGCATTTTTAGTTAAGATATTACGTACACGTTTATTCGCTTCGGCTAAGGCTTTGGCTTCAGGGAGTTGATTGAACTTCAACACGGCATCGATGCGGGCCTGGAAGTCTAACAGTTTCGTTGGGCGTTTGGCTAACACGGCTTCGAACACGCCGTGGGCGACGTTTTGTTCTTTATAGTAAGCGCGCATGCGTTCGAAGATGAAATTGATTACGTCGGTGACTAAGTTGTCGTTTGATAATTTGTCGCCGTATAAATCGGCAGCTAAATTAACGAGTGGCGTTAAGTTTAGTGATAATTGTTTTTCGGTGATGATGCGGAATACACCGATAGCGGCACGGCGTAACGCGAAAGGATCTTTGTCGCCCGTTGGCGCTTGGTTGATGCCGAAGATACCGACTAAGGTGTCAAGCTTATCGGCCAGTGCAACAGCGCAACTTTCTTGGCTGTTTGGCAAATCATCGCCGGCAAATTTGGGTTGGTAATGTTCGCGAATGGCGTTGGCAACGGTATCGCCTTCGCCATCGTGCTTGGCGTAGTAACAGCCCATGATGCCTTGCAAGGCGGGGAACTCGCCGACCATTTCTGACATTAAATCAGCTTTGGCTAACAGGCCTGAGCGGGCGGCTTGAGCGGTATCGGCATTTAGCGCCTCAGCAATGGATGACGCTAACTGACTGATTCGGTTCGCTTTATCGTGCAAAGTGCCGAGTTGTTTTTGGAATACGACCGAGTTGAGAGCCTCCAAGCGAGAATCCAAACGGTGCTTGTTATCCAGTTCGTAGAAAAACTTCGCGTCCGACAAACGCGCATTCATGACTTTTTCATTACCTTTGATCACTTTCATTGGTTGCTTGCTGGCAATGTTGCTGATGGCAATAAAGTGCGGCATGAGTTTGCCGTAATCATCGATGACGGCAAAACATTTTTGATGTTCTTCCATCGATGCGATTAAGGCTTCGGCGGGCACTTTCAAAAAGCTGCGATCAAAATTCGCAAGCATGGGCACGGGCCATTCGACTAAGCCGCAAACTTCATTTAATAAGGCATCATCAATCACGGCTTTGCCATGCACTTTTTTGGCTGATTTTTCAGATAGCTCACGGATTATGCGTTTGCGTTGCTCAAAATCAACGATGACTTTACCCTTGTTTTCAAGAGTCGAAACGTAATCGCTGGCTTGCTTTAACTTGAGTGCTTTAGGTGCCATGAATCGATGGCCGTAAGTCACACGGTCAGCTTGCTGGCCTAAAATGTTAGCCGGCACAAAGGCTTTGCCTAGCATCATCACCAACCAATGCACCGGGCGAATGAATTCAGTTTTGCCATTGCCCCAACGCATTGGTTTGGGAATAGGGAGTTTTTTAATCGTGGTTTCAACAATGCCGGGCAATAAGTCTGCTGTGGCTTGACCAGGTTTCACACCTTTGTACATGAGCCAAACGCCTTTCGGTGTTTCAAGTTCAGATAATTCAGAGCGTTGTGCGCCACAAGAATCAAGAAAGCCAGACAAGGCTTTAGTGGCTTGGCCGTCTTTATCGTAGGCGGCTTTTAATGGTGGGCCTTTGCGTTCGATATGTTGTTCGGGCTGTTGGGTTTGTAAATCAGTGATGTAAACGGCTAAGCGACGTGGGCTGGCGAGCCATTTGGCGTCGGTGTAGATTAGCTCAGCGTCATTTAAGCCTGCACGTATGCCGTCTAATAAGCTTTGGGCTAATTTGGGTAGGGCTTTGGCTGGGAGTTCTTCGCAGCCGATTTCTAGTAGGAAGTTTTCTTTCATCATAATTCAGTTGTTAGCTTTTAAAGTAGGGTGGATAAAAGTTCATGCGGAGCATGGACATATCCACGCATTCGCGCGAATTTTTATCCACTCTACTTGCAAAGCGGGAAGCCCAAGGCTTCACGGTTTTTGTAATACTGTTCGGCGACAGCAAAGCTAAGTTTGCGGACGCGTAAAATAAAGCGTTGGCGTTCGGTTACCGAAATGGCATTGCGAGCATCTAATAAGTTAAACGCATGCGAAGCTTTCATCGCCATTTCGTAAGCCGGTAACGGCAAATTCTTTTCAATCAACGCGGCGCATTCAGTTTCGTATAAATCAAACTGCTTAAACAATTCTTCAACATTCGCGTGTTCAAAATTATAAGCTGACATTTCGACTTCGTTTTGGTGATACACATCACCGTAAGTCACAATGCCTTGAGGGCCTTCGGTCCAAACCAAATCAAACATGCTGTCTTTATCTTGCAAATACATGGCGATGCGCTCGAGGCCATAGGTCAATTCGCCAAGAACAGGCTCACACGGTAAGCCGCCGGCTTGCTGAAAGTACGTAAACTGCGTCACTTCCATACCGTTTTGCCAGACTTCCCAGCCTAAACCCCATGCACCTAACGTCGGTGATTCCCAATTGTCTTCGACAAAGCGAATATCATCCGACTCAGTATCCACGCCGATGCGCTTCAGTGAATCTAAATACAATTCTTGCAAATTCTCAGGCGAAGGCTTCATCGCCACCTGAAATTGAAAATAATGCTGGGTGCGATTCGGGTTATCGCCATAGCGCCCATCATCCGGCCGACGGCACGGCTGCACATAAGCGGCATTCCAAGGCTCCGGGCCAATCGACCGTAAAAAAGTGGCCGGGTGAAAGGTCCCCGCACCTACTTCCATATCCAGCGGCTGCATGATCACACAACCCTGCTCAGCCCAATAGCTCTGCAAAGTTAAAATTAATTGTTGAAACGTTAGTGGTTTGCTCATAAGTGCGTGATTATACAAGGTTAAGCGCACTTGCGCACGTTTTAGTCGTGCATTGTCAACGTTGGGGGGCACATTGACAACCTGCATCACGTTGGTGGGTGAGGCTGTCAACAATCGCTCTACATATTGTCAACTTGTGGCGTAAGGCTTAATAACCGGTAAGCACTATTTCGTCCCTTGCCTTCGGTGGGATCAAGGCATTTTTTTAGTACTAAATCATTGAAGTTCGCGCGCGGCAGTAATAACGGCAAGATGATTGCTCATCTTGCGCTAAGATCGTATCGATAATGGCACGGCCGATACGACCATTGCCGTCATCAAAAGGATGCAGTATTTCAAACCAAAGGTGTGCAGGTCCCGCACGCACAATGCCATCTAGGCTAGGTTTTAGTGGGGCGCGGTGATTAAACCAATCTAAAAATATTGAGAGCTCCTGCGTTAACGTGTGTTTTACCCGGTCGACCGGATATGATTTCTATATCACCGCTACCTCTTATCTCGCTCACTTGAATTTTTTTAATGCCAGAGTAGCCCGTGGGGAATAGCGCCGCTTACCATATTGGGACCTTTAATTGGTTTCAATATGGGCCGATTAGTCGTCTTGATTGAGCCAAAAGCGAGGAAATACCATTTATCCCCAATAAGAACCACTTTTATTGTTATTTTAGGCATAAAAAAATCCCGGGAACTAAGCCCGGGATTTTTGTAGAACGTTACAACTTACTTAGCGTCGTTAATCGCTTGTTGTAATGCTGCACCATCAGAGGCGCCTGGGATAAATGTCGTTTTACCGGCAGGGTTTCCAGTGCTTGGCGTTGGCGCAATAATGAAGGCTGGTGTGCCTTGAATATGCAGTAACTGTGCTAGCTCGAAGCTACCCATCACACCGTTAGGCATGTTTTTCTTGGCTTTCATCGCGTCCATTTGGGTTTTGATGTAAGACTTCATGGCAACGAGGTTTAAGCCGACTTTTTTCGCAAGTACGTTGACTTTAGCATCCGTCATTTTGCCTTCGACATCATTGGCAGCAAATAACGCGTCATGCATGGCTAAGTATTTACCTTGAGTATGCGCGTATAAAGCAGCGAAAGCAGCATATTGTGATGGCTCACCAAAAATTGGGAAGTCATAGAACACAACACGTAGGTTAGGGTTCGCTTTCATAAGCTTTTGCACAACAGGGTACATATTTTCACAATGGATGCACTGGTAGTCAAAGAACTCAACCAATGTCACTTTACCGTTTTTGTTCCCAACAATTGGGTTGTTTTTCGGGTTAAATATTTTATCAGCATTTTGTTTGATGACAGAGTTCGCTTGCTGCTGTTGCTTTTGCTGTTCTTGCGCTTGCAGTTTTTGCGACATTTGAATCAAAATAGCCGGATTGTCTAATAAGTATGAGTGAATAGTGTTTTTCACTTGCGCTTTGTTCATGCTAGCAGGGGCGTTGTTATTGCCTTGTTGCATGAATAAGTAGATAACGCCAATCAGCGCGATAGCGACGAGTACGCTAATAACGATTTTAAAAGTTTTTTCCACGGAGAGCTCCTTTAGGTCAGTTTGAGGGGCAGGATTCAGTTAATACCGAAACCTTGATTCGTTCAAATAACGAGAACGCATTATGGCGTAAAAATTAGCGAATGGCCACTATGCTTTGCGTCAACATTCGGTAAAGGCTGGTTAATTTTAGGTCGCGGAAGGTTTCGTATCGCCATTTTTTATAAGAAAGGCTCTAATCAAACCTGCTACCACTTCGGGTTGCTGCAAATGAATATGATGATGCCCCTCTAACACTTCAACTGTTAAATTCGGTATGCATTGTTTACGCTCTTCGATGAGAGGGTGTTTATGCAGGATGCCATGCGTCGCTTCGATGATGAGCATAGGCATTGAAATGGCACCTAAAAAAGCACGGACTTGATCTTCGGTGAAATAAATTAATGATGGTAATAAAAGTTTTTTATCAAAACGCCAGACATAACCTTCATCCGTTTCTTTCGCGCTGCGATTGACGATAGGCAGTGCCTCTTCGGCGGTAAAACCATTCGCTTTCATGCGCGCTTTAATCATTGCGTCTTTATCAGGATAAGTACGCTCAGGCTGTTGGCTAGCTTTTACAATACGTTTAACCGAGCGCGCTAATCGCCCGGGGCTATTGGCTGCGGTCTCGGACATGGGGCCAATGGCATCAATGGAAACAAAATGTTTAATTCGCTCTGGAAAACTTGCCGCGACTAGTACGCCAATGGCGCCACCGAGTGAATGCCCGACCAAGTCACATTGCTCCCAACCCAAGGCATCCAGTACTTCGATAATCGTTTCGACGGTCTGAATTTGTTGGTAATCGCTTGTGTCGGCGAGGTGAGTCGAATCGCCGTGGCCAGGTAAATCAATGGCGACAACGTAATAGTCCTCAGCGAGAAGTGGGGCTAAAAAAGCAAAACTCGCGGCATTATCCAGCCAACCGTGCAGCATTAGCATGGGTGGTTTAGTTTTGTCGCCATAAGTTAATGCCGCGATGTCACCGCTGGGTAAATTGATTGTTTGATTCATGATATTCCTTTGCCGAGGTTTGGGTTACGCTAGATCCCGTGGCAAGCCACGGGATGACAAGGTCTTTCGTCATTCCGTGGCTTGACCACGGAATCTAGAGAAACATTAAAATAAAGTAAAAAACGGGTGTCTACGTGATGCCTAATAATGTTCAGGAAATAAAATACGCTCAACGCCTTCGATCATAATATGCAGAATCGTCATATGCACTTCTTGAATGCGATCCGATGTGTCAGCAGGGATAATAAACTCTTCATCGCAAACGCCTTTTAACTTGCCGCCATCCTTGCCAAGCAAGGCCAAGGTTTTTACCCCTTGTTTTTTCGCTTCTTCGACTGCACGGATGATGTTGGCAGAATTACCGCTAGTCGATAATACAATCAACCAATCACCTGGTTGGCCAAACGCTTCCACGCCACGCGCGAAAATTTCATCAAAGCCAAAGTCGTTACCCACACAAGTAATATGAGAGGCATCTGTTAAGGCAATAACGGGCAACGCTTTGCGATTAGCTCGATAACGTCCCGTAAATTCTTCAGCAAAATGCATGGCATCACAAGCACTACCGCCGTTACCACAGATTAATAGCTTATTATTGTTATTAAAGGTGTCGGCAAAAGCGGCGGCCAACGCTTCCGTTTTGGCAATATGGCTAGCATCACTACAAAACGTCGTTAAGGTGCTAATAGCATCTTGGTAAGCTTGGTTAATGGCTGACATAAGCATTCCTTGAGTATATTTACGTTGAAGCGTAGTTTACCACGGGAATGGCGGCGAGTAGAGCGGCTATAGAGTACCCTTTCCTAAAATTGGCTTGTGACACTAGCACGAGCAAAGCAATGGTGTCAGGAATCTTGGGTGATATGTTTTCATTTTGAAAAGGCCTCAAAATAGCATCGATAGATAAATATGAAATCTGTTGAATAATAGCTTTAACCATTAACCGAGGAATGGCGTTATCAGATGAGACAGTACAGTCATACTGAGCGTTCAAATAATCACGATAGGATGGATAGAAGAATGGGCCCGAGGATCGTATGGCCTCCATGACCTGAGTGCAAGCGGTATCCAAACCAGGGAATTTAACAGAGCTCATATAATAATTAGCATATTGATTAATCTCAAAAACGAGCTTAGCACAGCTGATAGAAATTGCTAGACAATATAAAGGCCTCTGGATTGAGCGACAGACAACTAACCCTCGATATTTCCCCCAAAACTCCCTACAATAGCGCCATCTTAGGAGATCGGATTATGAGTTCAGTCGAGAATACGATTAGCATTCGCGCTAATGTAAAACGTGCATGGGCATTGTTTGGCAAACACTACGCCCCCTGCTTGCCGTGGGCGGTGATGTTTACCTTGGCAGGTCTGTTAATCTTTAAATTTATGCTACCTGCCAACATGGCTTTTATGGCCGGTGATTTTGTTACATCTATTAGCTATTGGGTCGTGGTGGCCTTTGCGGCATTAGTGCAATGGTTTTGTATGGCGGGTGTGTATTACACCATTCACAAACCGGGAACATCCTTTGTCGACACTATGACATACGTGATTAGCATTTACCTTAAAGTCATTGTGGCGTGTTTGTTGTATGCGGCAACGTTACTCGTTTGTGGCTTGTTAATCGGTTTAGTGAAGCAGCATTTAATGGTGGGTAATTCGCACGCTGTGTTAGCCACGGTATTAGTTTTCGCGATTGGCCTGCTGGCTTTGTTTTTTTTAATGTGTTTAACGCCACTATTTCCCCTCGTTATTTTAGAAAAGCGCAATCCATTTAAAGCCTATATAGAAAGCTATCAACTCGTCTTCAGCCAGTTTTGGCGTACCTGCGGATACTTTATTTATATCTTTGCAATTACATTGCCACTTGTTTTGGTCGGCATGGCGTTAACTTATTGGTGGTCAGTACATTATGGTAATTTAGGCTCAAGCATTCATGTGCTATCGAGCCACAAAGAAGCCGCAAAAACCCAACATTTTATGTGGATGTTACAACTGTTATTATTGATGTCGAGCTATCGCTGGGCACAACGGGTATTACAATTTATTATTTTGCCCTGGTTCGCCGCGGCAAAAATTAACTGGCTTAACCAGCTTAAAGGAGACGTGTCATGTTAAGTGGTCTAGATAAACCGATGATCTTTTCTGAAATCATGGCGAAAAGTGGCAAGCTTTACGCGAAGTGTTTTAAATACTTTATCGTCTGGGCAGTGTTGATTGCGGCCATGAATATGGTCGATAAATTATACGCGCCGATTCCTGCGGGCTTGGCGAGCAATCACCTGGGTATCATGCTGGGGAATTTATCCTTCGTGGTGCTGGCGACCATGTTTCTCGGCAGCATCTTAACCAGCGGCATGGTGGTGCAGCTGTATCACACCATTCATGACAAAGAATTAAACGTAAAAGATAATATCACTACCGCATTGCATCGAGGCGTGTTGGTATTCGTGATCAGTTTACTCGCCGCTGTTATCGCCATCGTACTGATGTCCGTGATGAGCTTAATTCCGGTCGTTGGACAATCGTTAAGCTTCGTGATCATGGCTTATTTCTTCGTATTGTTCTTCGCCTGGGCACCGTTAACCATGACGCAAGAAGCCAATATCGGTAAATCCTTCATCATGAGTTTCAAACTCGTGCGCGGCCAATGGTGGCCAACGTTTGGTATTATTTTCATGGTCGCTATCGTGATGGTTGGTATCGATATTCTCGTGAGTCTCGCCTTAGGTGGATTCAATACTGTTGCCGGCGGCCAAATTAATGGTGGTGCGTTAATTGCTAACTTCATCATCACCGCACTGCTCACCCCTTGGGCCTACGGTGTCGTGCTGTTACAAATCGAAAACCTAAAGCTTTGGCAAACAAGGCGCGATGCATTGGAAGATGCGATTAAGTAAAATAATGGCGCTTTAATGCATCCCGTCATCCCGCGGCTTGACCGCGGGACCCAGAGCATCGTTCAACTCATCATCATTCTCTAGATTACGCGGTCAAGCCGCACAATGACGGCGAGATCATGTTGTTCTTTTCTATTAAATATCAATTGGTTACGCCAATTGAATGAGTTTATATAATGATTATTGAATAAATTTATTCAATGGCTACGTCTTTTAGTTTGCTTTCATAAAAGGTTGAGTTCGTTAGCTACAACAAGCCACACCTTTACCATTAAGTTCAGTTAGCCCGGACAGAGTAGCGACTGTCGCCGATCCAGCCGGTGTCGGTGTGGAAAAAATGTAGCACGAAACGTTCCATGGGGTTAGGGAGGCAGAAATTTTGCAAGATGTCGTATTGGGTGCTGTAACAGTGTAGTCAGAACTGTCAATGCATGGCCCTTGACCTCCTAGGTCCACATTTATGATATCCGAGGGGGCTGCTGCGTTCAGTATCTGTATGGTTTGAAACGTTGAGGCGTCTGGGTTCGGCGAAGCAGTATTATCAGCCGGCGTGTAATGAGTGTTATTGATAACCGCCATTTGCTCGCTATTGCAAGCCATCGCCATCTGCGGCAACGCAGCAGCACCTAGTAGACATAACGATAAGACTAATCCTGATGAGTGTTTGTTCATATTATTTTTCCATGTTGAGTGATAATCCCAATGTTAGACCAAATTTCAGACAAATCAACAAGACCGCCTACTTTTAGCCCAAAAAAAACAAGTTTGGCTGTCTAGGCTTGTCGAGCCGTTGCTCGTCGACACTAATTTCCGTTGAATATCAGGTGGCTACCTTTGGCGCAGTTGAGTCGTCGTCATGGTTGGCTTCTTCGTATTGCTTTTCGCCTGGGCACCGTTAACCATGACGCAAGAAGCCAATATCGGTAGATCCTTCATCATGAGTTTCAAATCAATAGTGATGTTGCCGTGTTTTAGAGCCTCATGATGGCAAATACGCAATTAAAACATATGCAGAATAAGATGCTTAAATGCTTGGCTGCGTTGTGATGGTTGAAATAGATCCAGCAAATAGTAAATAGTCCGTAGTGTCCCCGATTGTTCTTTTGGATCCATGGCTATATGCAGTTGTTTAACATTGTTAGGGAGGTCTTCAGTATAAAGCTGGCCTAGCGTGCGCGCATCGGCTGTTTTTCTTTTAATGGCAAGATTGCGAATTGTTACAGTGAGCTGGGCCTTGAGGTCTGCTCGTAGCGTTGCATTAGGCACCAAGCAAACATCAATATAGGTTCGGACAAGCAGTTCTGTTGCCGTTATATGCAGAGAGTCGTCGTCAATCTGGCGAAAGTAGGTGGTTAATGTCGTGATATCGATGTTATATATTTGGGCGCAAACCTTGAAGCAATCACTCATGGGTTGTAGGTATTCATCTATACCATTCCAATTATAGTAAATGGTATCGCAAAGAGCCTCGATGCCTTTGTTCAGCAGAATTAGCTGAAGTTTTGCTTTAGGGGCACCTTGTAGTCTGTCGAAGTAAAGACGCTGGCGTTTTGGGCAAGGCAAATCAAAAGGTAGCAATGGCCAAGTGAGCATCAGTATGTTTTCATAGGTTTGAGTGCGGGGCGCCTGGAATACGTCAAGGTAATAATAGAGAGCAGGAACAGACTGTGCTGTACCCTTGCCAACAAGGGCTAGTAGGGATACAAAATAGTCGATGGCTTCAGTCGCTTTGGTTAATGTTGTCACTATGGTTGGTTTTAGTTCGTGCTTTAAGGCAACATTAAGAATGTCAACGCGTGCTTTGTCGGCTAGTTTAATTTCAAGATAAGTGTGTATCCATAATTCAGTGGCGAGTTGCGCGGAATCTTGTGTGGCCGCAGCTCTAATGTATTGTTGTAGCGTGAGTTGAGCAACGTGCCTATGATTCATGTTATATGCGACTATACAGCCGGCTAGTGAATGTTCGTGTGGGCTTGTCGTTTGGCGAAGCTCTATTTGTGCTGCTGTTTGCAAAGCCTGAATTGCTACGTTGATCACTTTGAGTGATTCTTTGATATGCGGGTGTTGTTCTAATTGAGCGCTAATAATCGTTTGCTGAAAGGGCTTGGGGAGCCCCTTGTATTTAATGGGGAGCGGCATGGCAATCTCTGATTATTATGGGTTGACCAGGTAGTCTACCGTAAATTTACACCGCTTCCAACTTAGCGTAATTGACCATCAGCCATTTGCAGCCGCTATCAAATTGCACTTGCACGCGGGCGTGTTCGCCTTGGCCTTCGTAGTTGAGGATGACGCCGTGGCCGAATTTGGCGTGGGTGACTTGTTGGCCGAGTTTGTATTTGCCGGTGTCGGTAATCACATCGTTGCGGATGGATTGGCGGGTTTGTCTGGGGGTGGAAAATGAGCTGTTGCGTAAGCGCACTTCTTCGATGAGTTTGTCGGGGATTTCACGGATGAAGCGTGAAGGTGTGGGGTAGACTTCGCGGCCATATAAGCGGCGTTGTTCGGCATGCGAAATGTAAAGCTTTTGCATCGCGCGAGTGATGCCGACGTAGCAGAGGCGGCGCTCTTCTTCTAAGCGGTCGGGTTCTTCTATCGATCGTTGATGCGGGAATAAGCCTTCTTCAACGCCGGCTAAAAAGACTAAGGGAAACTCTAGCCCTTTGGCGGTGTGCAGCGTCATCATTTGCACGCAGTCTTGGAATTTTGCCGCTTGTTGATCGCCAGCCTCTAATGCGGCATGAGATAAGAAGGCTTGTAACGGTGTTAAGTTTTCAATGTCTTCGACCATGCTGGGGTCGAATTGTTTGGTCGCGGTGACGAGCTCACCTAAATTCTCTAAACGCATTTGGGCTTTTTCACCGCGCTCTTTGCGGTAGTGATCGACAAGGCCGCTGTTTTGAATCACGTGCTCGGTTTGTTCGAATAGCTCGACGTCGGTGGTGGCTTCATCCATTGAGTTGATGAGCGTTAAAAAGTTAAGCGCTGCGCTATTCGCGCGAGCGGGTAATTCATGCATGTCGATAATACGTTCGGCGGCGCGCCACATAGACGTGTTGTCAGCACGGGCTAAATCACGAATGGTGACGAGGGTTCTATCGCCCATGCCGCGAGTGGGGGTGTTAACGACGCGCTCAAATGCCGCATCATCATGACGATTACTGACTAAACGCATATACGCCAAAGCATCTTTAATTTCGGCGCGATCGAAGAATCGTTGGCCGCCATAAACCCGATAGGGAATATTACTTTGCAATAAGGCTTCCTCCAGCACGCGGGATTGCGCATTGGAGCGATATAGAATGGCGGTTTCATCGTAGCGATTACCTTGGGTAAACCAATCTTTAATCCGCGCGACGATAAAGCGCGCTTCATCTAAATCATTAAACGCGGCGTAAACTGAAATCAGTTCGCCCTTATTGCTGTCAGTCCACAAGCTTTTGCCCAAGCGTTCATCGTTACAATTGATCACGCTATTGGCGGCTTCTAAAATCGTGCTAGTAGAGCGATAGTTTTGTTCCAATCGCACCGTTTGGCAATCGGGGAAATCCTTTTCGAAATTCAAAATGTTTTCGACCCGCGCACCACGCCAACCGTAAATCGATTGATCGTCATCACCCACAATCATGAGCTTCGTGTTGTCGCCGACCAACATACGCACCCAGGCGTATTGCAAACGGTTGGTATCTTGAAACTCGTCGACCAGAATATAACGGAAGCGCTCTTGATAGTGCTTTAAAATAGTCGGTTTATTCAGCCACAACTCATGCGATCGCAACAACAATTCAGCAAAATCGACCAAGCCACCACGCTCACACGCTTGATGATACGAAGCATAAATCCGCTTCATGGTTTCTTCGTATAAATCACCATCAGCGTCGATATTGTCAGGGCGAATGCCGTCATCTTTCTTGTTGTTGATATACCATTGCGCTTGTTTGGCTGGCCATTTCTCACTGTCTAAATCCATGCCTTTAATCGTGCGTTTAATAATCCGTTGTTGATCATCGCTATCAATAATCTGAAAATTATCCGGCAACCCCGCTTCATCGTGATGCATGCGCAATAAACGATGCGCCATCGAGTGAAAGGTGCCCAGCCACATGCCATTGGTTGGCATATTAATCAATTGCTCAACCCGCCCGCGCATTTCTGCCGCCGCTTTGTTGGTAAAGGTTACGGCTAAAATGCTGAAAGGCGAAAAGCCTTCAACTTCAACCAGCCAAGCAATGCGATTCGTGAGCACTCGCGTTTTACCACTGCCTGCACCGGCTAAAATTAATTGGTTCACTAGCGGCGCAGCCACTGCTTGGCGTTGCGCTTCGTTTAAGTCATTTAATAAATGTGATAATTCCATGGTATGCCTTTAAGTTTTTCTTTCTTGTTTGGGTGTTCGCCTTCGGCTCATCCACCTTACTGTTAACGCTGTCATTCCGTGGCTTGACCACGGAATCTATAAGTGAGTTAAACGATGCTCTGGATCCCGCGGTCAAGCCGCGGGATGACGATATGTCGGGTGGATAAAAGTTCGCGCGATAGCGCGGATAATTCCACCATTTCGATCGTTGATTCGGCAT
>TARA_R110000868_G_scaffold936_1_pt1 | contig 16332 bp, 20 predicted proteins | sample TARA_R110000868 | Tara Oceans TARA_R110000868 (sample SAMEA4397489) | marine metagenome | biome: Polar Biome; feature: [SRF] surface water layer (ENVO:00010504); material: water (ENVO:00002006), including particulate matter (ENVO:01000060) such as... | depth 5 m | reverse complement strand
GCCGCAGCGTCCCCTCTGAAGCGCGCGAGCTGACCGTCGCCGAGTATCTCGCGCGCGCGATGCGGTTCGGCCTCGGGCATCTCCGCCTGGCGCCGGCCGTCCTCTGGCGCATGACGTTGATCGAGTACGACGCCGCCGTGCGCGGCTACCTCGAAGCCAAGGGCGTGAAGCCAGGTTCCGGCCCCATGCGCCGCACCCGCCTCGAGGAACTCATGGCGCTCTATCCCGATGCGCCTTCAGCTGCCCACGCGCAGCCGGCGCGTCATCCCGATGACCAACCCACGGTGAGCCACTGATGCCCGCGACCGCTGCCGGCGCTCCGCTGCGCTTCGACATCCTGGCCGACAAAAGCCAGTTCTCGCGCACGGTTGAGGAGGCGCGCGCCGAGTTCCGCACCGCGTCAACCGACATGGCGCAATCGGCGGGCGGCGTCGGCAACGGGTTTCTTGATACCGCGACCAAGATCGGCCAGAGCATCGGCGGCCTGGCTGAGCAGATGCGCTCGGCCCTCGACAAGGGCGCCGCCGGCGTCGAGCAGGGCCTGCTCACGGGGCTGAAAAAGGTCGAGGACGCCACCAAGTCCTTCCTGAACGACAGCCTGGCGTCACTCGGCGAAAAGTATTTCGGCAAGCTCGGCGAGCGCACCGGCAAGGTGTTCGCCGGGATGATCAACTCGACGATCGACCCGGCGGTGAAGGGCGCGCTCGAGAAGCTGTCGGAGAACGAGGGCTTCACGAGCTGGGTCGATTCGCTGATCCCGAAGGTCAAAAGCCTGGCCTCGGAGTTCGACACCGCCACCAACGCCGCCGGCAGCCTCAGCAAGCGCTTTGAGGCCTTGGTCGAGGGTGCGAAATCGGCGATCGACGTCAAGCTCGGCCGCGCGCTGCCGATCGAGGAGTTCGAGGCCATCATCGGCGTGCTCGACAAGGAGATCGCGCGCCGCGAGCGGGTGATCGAGCTAATCGGCAAGACGGCCGAAGAACAGGCCAAGCTGCGCCTGCAGTTCAGCCTCGAGGACGCCGGCGCCAATCTGGAGGGCATGAGCCCGGCCCAGCGCGCCGCGTTCGACGAGAAGGAAGCGGAAGTCGGTAAGGCCGCCGCCCGCGAGGAAGGCGCCCGGCAGGCCGTTTCCCAGCGCCGGACCTTCGAGCAGATCACGGCGCAGCTCGTCCGCCAAGCCGAGTTGGCCAAGGTACAGGTAGAGCAGTTCGGCCTTGGCGCCGGACAGCTGGCCGAGCAGCGCGCCATACAAGAGGCTATGCTGCGCATGCGCTCGCGCGGCCGCGAGCTGTCCGCCGAGGAACTGGCCATCGTCAAGGAGCAGGCCGCAGCCCTCGGCCAGGCTACGCAGGCGGCCCAGCTTGCCCAGGCCTTGCGGGCCTCGGCGATGAATGCCCAGCGCTCGGTGCGCAACTCGGAGCTTGATCAATCCCTGGTCGGCGCCGCGCCAGGCCAGGTGGCCGAGGCCCGCGCCGTCGCCAACGATTTGCAGCGCATGCGCGAGCTGAACCTTGCGCTGACACCCGAAATCGCCGCCGGCTTCCGCGCGAACGCCGAGTCGATCGGCGCCGCGGCCCAGGCCGCCGCCAACGCTCGAACGCAGCTCGAGCAGATCCGCGAGGCGGGTTCCGTGGTCGCGCGATCTCTGGAAGGCGCCTTCGCCTCGTTCGTCGATGGCACCAAGATCAACTTCCGCTCGCTGGTCACGTCGATGATTGCCGACATGGCGCAACTCACGTTCCGCCAGCAGGTGCTGCAACCGCTGTTCGGCGGCGGCGGCGCGGCCGGCGGCGGCCTTCTCGGCAACGCGCTCTCCGGCATGTTCCGCGCCGACGGCGGCCCGGTCTCGGCAGGCCAGCCCTACATCGTCGGCGAAAAGCGGCCCGAGCTGTTCATTCCGCAGAGCGCCGGCACGATCGTGCCGCAGGTGCCCATGAGCCAGCCGTCGCGGTCGACCAACCTTGCGCTGACCATCAACGCGCCGAACTCGACGCCCGACTCGGTGAAGCTGCTGCAGGCCCAGTTACCGTCGATTATCCTGAGCACACTGGCCGACGCGCGTGAACGGGGAGCCTACGCCTGATGGCCATCACCTTCCCGCGCGATCTGATCGAGCCGTTCCGCGTGCGATCCTGCACTTTCGAGCAGATGGAAATCCAAGCTCGCAGCCCGGCCCGTGGCGGCCAGGTGCAGGTGGTCGGGCTCGGCCCGGCCGTGTGGTCCATGAAGTATGAGACGGTGCCGCTGACCGAGGCGCAGGGCGCGGCCTGGGAGGCCTGGTTGTCGAGCCTGCGCGGTGGCGCGCGGCTGTTCAAGGCCTGGCACCCATACCGCCGCTATGGCCTCGCCTATCCCAGGGGCGGCCCTGCCGCGTTCTCCGGCGCCTGCACGCTGGCCTCGGTCGGCGGCGGCCTCGACACCGTGACGCTTTCGGGCCTGCCATCCAACTACGTGCTGTCGCCCGGCGATCTCATGAGCTGGGAGCACGCCGCCAACTCGCAGGCGCTGCACCGCGTCGTCGAAGGCGCAACCGCCAGCACCGGCGGCGGCGCCACTGTCACCGTAGAGCCCACCGTCAGGCCCTCGCCAGGCAGCACTGCCGTGACGCTGCATAAGGCCTGGTGCCACGCCGTCGTCGATCCGAGTTCGATCGAGGTGCGCTGGTCGCCTGGCCGCCGCGCGGTCGTTTCCTTCGCGGGGATGCAGACGCTGTGAGAGTGCTGTCGTCGGAAGCCCTGGCCGCGCTCGACACCGGGCGCTTTGCAACGCGCAACGGCTTCTACGTGACGATGCCCACCGAGACGGTGGCCTTCTGGGATGACGCCTACGCCGCCACGATCGACAGCGTCACCTATGAGGCGGGCGCTGGCGTCTTCACCATCGGCGGCTTCTCGTCGGGTGGCGACCTCGTTACGCGCTCGCTCGACATCACGCTCAGCGGCATCGATGCAGACATCGCTAGTCGCGTCATGGCCGAGCCCTGGCACCAGCGACCGGTGGTCGTCTCGCGCTTCGTGATCGCGATCGACGCGCCGCAAGTCATCTACTCCAAGCAGTGGTTCTCGGGCTTCCTCGACGTCATCGAGTGGCAGGAGCGCGCCGGCGGCGCGTCGTCGCTGGTGGCGCACTGCGAGGACATCGGCCGCGAACTCGGCCGCAAGGGTGCGCGCACCAGGTCGGCAACGGATCAGCGCCAGCTGGCAGCGGATGACGCCTTTTTCGACGGCGTCGTGACCTCGATCACGACCGAGATCAACTGGGGCCGCATCGTCACCACGGCAGCGCAGCCCGAGCCGCGCCGCAAATTGTTCGGAATCTTCTGATGCGCCGCGACCGCGTCACCGACTGGCCCGAGCGCCTGGTCGAGGCGATCGAGCTGCAGCGCCGCGCGCCGTTCTGCTGGGGCGCAGCAGACTGCGCCACGCTGTTCGGCGCCGTCATCGAGGCCATGACCGGCGAGGATCCGCTCGCCCGCTACCGGCCTTGGAGCAGCGAGACGACCGCCGCCCGCGCGCTGCTGTCGTCGGGCTCACGTACAGTGACCGAGTTCGTGCGCACCATCCTGGTCGAGATCCCGCCGTCGATGGCCGGCCGCGGCGACTTCGGCTACCTCGGCGGGGCGCGCAACCCGCTGCAGTTTCCCGCCGTCATCACCGGCGCCGAGGCCATGAGCCGCGATCCCGCCGGCTGGATCGTGGTTCCGCGCGGCATGATCGTTGAAGCGTACTCCTTGAGGGCTCGCGCCTAATGCCATTTATCGCGCCCGTGATCGCCGCCGCTGTTGGCGCCGGCGTCATCGGGCAAGCTCTCATCGGCGCCGCGCTCTCGTTCGCCATGGCGGCGGCGGCGCGCGCGCTGGGGCCGAAGCCGCGCGAACTCGAAACCTCGGGCCGGGGCATGCGGCTGTCGCTGCGCCTCGATCCCAACGCCGCGCGCGAGGTCATCTTCGGCGAGGCGGCCGTCGCCGGCACGCTGGTCTATCACCAGGTGTTCGGCCCCAACGGCAACGACTCGATCGACCTGGTGTTCGCGGTTGCCGATCACGAATGCGACAGCCTGCAGGGCGTCTACGTCAACGGCACGGCGGTGACCTGGAACAGCGGCACCGGTGCGGTGACCGAGTTCCCCGGCATGGTCATCAAGTTCTACGGCGGCGCCTACAGCCAGACGGCCAGCTCGGAAATCATCGCCCAAAGCGGCGGCAACTGGACCACCGATCACCGCGGGCGCGGCGTCGCCTACGTGCACGCGCGCATCGCCTTTGACCAGAACCTCTATCGTTCTGGGTTGCCCAAGCTCTTGTTCGTGGTGCGCGGCGCCAAGCTATACGACTGGCGGCTCGACACGACGGTTGGCGGCTCGGGCTCGCATCGCTGGGGCGATCCCACCACCTACGCCTGGTCGGCAAACCCGGTCGTGCAGCTCTACAACTGGCGGCGCGGCATCTACGTCAACAGCGAGCGCGTCGCGGGCATGACGACGCCGGCGGCAGCGATGCCCTACGACGCCTGGACGGCCGCCGCCAATGCCTGCGACGAGAGCGTGGGCAAGCTGCCGTCGGGCACCGAGCCGCGCTACCAGGCGCATGGCGTCATCTCGACGCGCACGACGCACCGCGACGTGATCACCGACCTGCTCACCGCCATGGCCGGCCGCGAAATCGACAGCGGCGGCACGTTGGTGCCGTTGCCTGGTGTCTCGCAGTCGCCGGTGATGACCATCACGGACGGCGACATCATGGTTGATGCCGACGTCGTCATCAAAAAGAAGCGCCCGCGCTCGCAGCTCGTCAACGCGGTGTTCGGTTCCTACCATTCGCCGGAGCACGTCTACGAGTCGATTGCCGCGCCCCCGCGCATCTCGCCTGGCGACGAGGCCACCGACGGCAACGTGCGGCTCGAGGAGAGCTACGCGCTCGACTACGTGACGTCGGCGAGCCAGGCCCAGCGCGTCCTCGAGATCATGCGCCGCCGCGGCCGCCAGCAGGGCGAGGCGCGGTTGCGGCTGCGGCCCCGCTTCGCCGTGCTCGAGGCCGGCGACTGGGTGACGTGGAACTCCGACCGTTATGGATACTCAAGCCAGCAGTTCGAGGTCGTGTCGGTTTCGGTAAGTCCTGACTGGTCGACCACGGTGACGCTGCGCGAGACGGCTGCCGCGGTCTACTCGTGGACGCCGGCGACCGACGAGCTTGATCCGGCCGCACCCGAGACGGTGTCGCCAGGAGGGCCTACGCTGACGGCCATTTCAGGCCTGGCTGTTTCCACCACCACGGTGTCGAGCGGCGCTACGCAGCGCCCAGGCCTCACCGCAACGTGGACGGCTGTTAGCGACCGAACTGTGACTGGTATCCTGATCGAATACCGCAAGGTCAGCGACACGGGCGCGCTGGAATACCGTGTGTTCTCGCCAAGCGCCGGCACCGCGACCTGGGTCAATGGCGTCATGGGCGGCGCTGACTACGAGATCCGCGCCAAGCCGATCACGGAGCCAGAACGACCCGTTGACTGGACGTCATGGGTCGCGGCGACGACGTCAACCGGCGGCGTACTGGTCGAATCGGTGCCGGGCCTCGACGCGGTCGCGCCCGAGAACCTAACGCCTCAGACCCGGTTTGAGCTGTCGCTGACGACGTCGATAGACGCGGTGCAGGGCGGGTTCCGCGATCAGGAGGCCGACGCCTATTCGTGGGCGCAGCGCGCCGGCGAGGAGGCAATCGCCGCGATGATCGAGGGTTACAGCGTGCGCGCGCTGGTGCGGACGGAGACCATTGAGCGGACGACGGAAACATCGGCGCTTGCGAGCCAGATCACCACGGCGGTGACGACGCTCGACGGGCACACGGCGTCTATCTCGTCTTTGCTGACCAGTGTCGACGGCATCAGCGCGCGCTGGAGCGTCGCCGTCAACGTCGACAACCAGGTCACCGGCCTGGTGCGGCTCGACGGCAGCGCCACTGACAGTTTCTTCGAGGTCGTCGCCGATAAGTTCCAGGTGGCGCAGCCGAGCACGACCGGCGGCGATCCAGTGCCCGTGTTCCAGATCGCCAATGTCGGCGGCACGCCCAAGCTGGTGTTCCGCGGTGACATGATCAGCGACGGCAGCATCACCGTGGCCAAGCTCTCGGTCTCGCAACTGTCGGCGATCGTCGCCAATCTCGGCACCATCACGGCGGGACTGCTGCGCTCGTCAGACAACAAGATGCGGATCGATCTCGACAACAAGTCGATTGTGATGGAGGTCTGAGGCCGTGGGCTACAAGTTCAAGGCCGACGGCACGACGGGCAAGGTGGCGATCTACGAGGCCACCGACGACAACCCGTTCACGGACCCGTTGAACTACGCCTCGCGGCTGCTGTTTCATTCGGACCTCGCCTACCCCGCGCGCATCGCCACCATCACCGGCTCGGTCTCGATGCCGGCCCGCAACGCGCCAGGCTCGGCGCCCTACATCACGTCAGGCAGTGCCGGCTACCAGGTGGCTGCGCACGGCATCAGCGGCGGCATCCCGCTGGTTGAGGGCAAGCTGCTCGGCATCGGCACCAGCGGCGTCGACGTGCCCTGGGTCGGCAGCGTGCCGGCGCAGCGAACCATCTTTGGCAGCTGGCGCTGGCTTACGCTCGGCGCTGACGCCACGTACATCTACGTGCACGAAATGTGGGGAACGGCGTTCTCGACGTCGCTCGCCGCCACCACGTTCAACTATGAAATCCACGTCCTCGACAAGGTGTTCACATGACCGAGATGATCCGCTGGGAGCCAACAAAGTTCGAGGCGCAGGCCGGCAAGTTTTCGAGCCAAAAGCGCTACGTGCGCAAGGTCGCCTCGGGCGGCTACGGCCTCGCCACTGGCGCCAGTGTAACCGGGCGCTACGTGATCGACGGCGTTAACAAGGGCGTTTCGATGCGATTCAAGATCCCCGGTTATCTCGACGCCGAGTACGTGTTCCTGAGCGGCACCAACGCCGCAGAGCCGACGCCCACCGTGCAAGCCGTCGAGATCTGATGTCGCTGCTGATCCAGGCCTCGCCGCCGAAAATTGAGGTCACGGACTCCGACGGTCACCTGATTGTCGACACCTCGAAATCGCTTTTCCACGTCACCGACGTTTTGAGCGGCAGCGTCAGCCTGAGCGCCTGGACCAGCCCGCCGCACAACGGTGGCGCAGATCACACGATCGGCTCGTGCCATTCGGGTTCCAACTTCGTGCGCGGCGCCGTGAAGGCGACCTACACCGGCACGGCAATCGGCATGTTCCCGACGTCGGGCTGGTTTATCCTCGGCTCGACGTTCGTGCAGATCGCCAACGTGCAGTCGCTTCGCTTCTATTCGTTCGTCGCTTCGGGCGGCACCGTCACGCTGCTCGACCGCGTCTACATCCACAACATCACCAACGAGTTCGGCCAGGTGCTCTCGAGCCTCGGGTCGGTCACGCTCGATTACTATCTCCTGGTTGGAAGGTTCAGCCCTTGAGCAAGCACGCGCAGATCACGCGCTCGCACACCGTCTACGGTGCCGAGCAGGAAACCCATGTCCGCGTCGAGATCTTCGAGGTGGTGGCGCCAGGCATCCGCCGCCGCGTCGACAGCCTCGACATCTCGCTGCGCGGCGCCAGCGACAACCAGGCCGAAATCCGCGAATCCGTCGAGTTCACGCTGCTGCAGGCTGGATTGCTGGCCGAGGGCGACCGCGTGCTCACCGAGCCCGAGGCGCGCGCCGCCATCATGCAAGGGGTGAACCCATGAGCTGGTACCGCACCGGCACGGTCTCCGTTACCAACGGGTCGACCACCGTCACCGGTACGACGACCGGCTGGCTGAGCCAGGTCCGCGCCGAGGACCGGATCAGCTTCAACGGCGGCGACAAGTGGTACGAGGTCGCAAGCGTCGCCAGTAACACCTCGCTGACGCTGGCCACGGCGTTCGCCGAGACCACGATCTCCGGCGGCGCCTACGCCATCGATCGCTCGAGCCGCGTCTGGGACCAGACCAGCAACGTGGCGAGCCAGATCCGCACGCTGTTGGCCAGCGTGACCAACATCCTGCAGGGCACGGGCGCGCCATCGAACAGCCTCGGCGCCGACGGCGACGTGTACTTCCGCACCGACGTGCTGACGTTCTACGGCCCCAAGGCCGCCGGCGCCTGGCCGGCCGGCGTGTCCATGATCGGGACCGGGCTTGCCATCGCCAACAATCTGTCCGACGTGGCCTCGGCAATTGCCTCGTTCGACAACCTCAACAAGCGCGGCGCCGACATTGCCTCGGCCTCTACGATCAACCTGCAGACGGCGACCGGTGCCATGGTCGACGTCACCGGCACGACCGCAATCACGGCGATTACGCTGGCTGACGGTCAGGAGCGCCAGGTTCGGTTCACCGGCATTCTGACGCTGACCCATGGCGCCAACCTTGTGTTGCCTACCGCCGCCAACATCACAACGGCCGCGGGTGATTTCGCAACGTTGCGGGGCTATGCGTCAGGCGTGGTGAGGTGCGTCGACTACACGCGCGCGTCGGGTGCGGCACTGGTCGGCGGTAGCGGCGGCGGCACCAACCCGAACCTGCTGGTTAACAGCGACTTCCAGCTCAACCAGCGGGCATTTGCCGGCGGCGCGTTGTCGGCTGGCGCCTTCGGGTTCGACCGCTGGAAGGCCGACAGCGCCGGCGCTAATATGTCGGTCTCAGGCTACGTGGTGACGCTGACCAGCGGCACCATCGTGCAAGTGATCGAGAGCGCGTTCTGGGGTGTCGCCAACCACGCTTCGATGCAGTTTACTGTCTCCGTCGACACGCCGGCAGACAACCTCACCATCACGGTCGGCACGGCGACGGGCACTATCACCGCCGGCAGCGGCTGGCGAACCGTCACCATCACGACCAACTCCGGCGACACCGGCAACATCCCGTTCAAAATCACCAAGGCCAGCGGATCGGGCAGCACGACGTTCGGTCGTGTCAAGCTCGAGGTCGGTGCGGCAGCGACGGCGTGGCAGCATCGCAGCGCGGCAAGCGAGCAAGTGTTGGCCGACCGCTACTACCAGCGCTATGGCGGCCTTGGTGCAACGGATTTGCAATACCGCGCTTATGCGTCTGGATACCTGCAGACGAGCCTGTACTGGCGCGTGCCGTTGCGGGCGGCGCCAACTGTAACGATTGCCGGAACCTGGGGCGTTCTCAACTGCGGTCAGCCATTCATTTCCCCGGCAACGGCGCGCAGCGGTCGCTTACAAGCAGCAGTCACATCGTCGCCTGGAGATACGTATTTCTACACTAACGACTCATCCAACTACATTGAGGTCTCGGCAGAGCTATGAGCACAAATTGGCGCTGGGTCGACGAAGATCAAACAACTGTCACCTGTGGCGACGGCCGCTACATCCCCGCCAATCCGGACAACCTCGACTATGCCGCGCTGGTGGCTGCCGGCACGACGATCGCGCCGGTCGCGGTGCCGGCGCTCACCGACTCCGACGTCACCCGCGAGTATGAGCGGCGGCTGCTGGCCATCCTGGAAGCCCGCGACCTGGCGCACGCCGCCTACATCCGCGCCGACGACACCGACGAACTCATGAGCCTGCAGGCGATGAGCAGCCGCACGACGGAGCAGGAGACGCGCCGCGGCGAGCTGCTCGCGCGCCGCGCGTCGATCGAGACGCTGATTGCTGCCTACAACGCAATGGCCTCGCCGCCGCCGGCGGACTTCACCGCCGACAGTTACTGGAGCTGATCCATGGGCCTGACCGCTCTCCTTTCGACGCTGCTCGGGTTCCTGGGCGGCGCGCTGCCAGATCTGATCAAGGAGCTGCGCGACAGCCGCAGCCATTCCCGCGAACTGGACTTCCTGCAGAAGCAGCACGACCTGCAGCTCGAGCGCATGAAGCTCGAAGCCGGATCGAAGATGCGCGAGGCTGAGCAGTCGCTGCTCGTCGAGGAGGTGCGCGCCACCCGCGAGCATATGACGGCCATCATTGAGAACCAGGCCAAGCCCACCGGCATCGCCTGGATCGATGGTTTCAACGCGCTGCTAAGGCCGATGGCGGCGTTCCTGATCCTCATCATGTTTATCATCACCGCCGGCGGTTTCGTCGGCTCGGTGCTGAGCCAGTACAGCGCCGGCGAGATCAAGAGCGCCAAGGAAATGGCGGAAGTGATCTGGGGCTCGCTGATCGGCTTCTCGATCGAGGCCGTTATGGGCTTCCTGTTCGGTGCGCGCCAGGTGCGCAAGGCCTCGACGACGTGAGCATTCCGCGCGCGGCGCTCGAGCTGATCGAGCGCTTCGAGGGCTATCACCGCAAGCTGGCCGATGGCCGGGCGGCGCCGTACCTGTGCCCGGCCCGTGTTCCAACCATCGGAGTCGGGTCCACGTTCTACGAGGACCGCCGCCAGGTGACGCTCGGCGACGCGCCGATCACGCGCGAGCGCGCCTACGAGCTGCTGGGCTTCGAGCTGGCCGAGTGCGAGGCGGCCGTCGATCGCCTGACGTTCCGCCGCCTGCCGCCGCTGGCGCGCGGGGCGCTGGTCTCGTTCACCTACAACTTAGGCGCCGGGGCTTATCGCGCCTCTGGGTTGCGGCGTCGCGTCAATGCCGGCGACTGGGGTGGCGTGCCGGCCGAGTTCCGCAAATGGCGCATGGGCGGTGGCGTGGTGCTGCCGGGGCTCGAACGTCGGCGGCAGGCCGAGGCCGAGTTGTTCATGCGCGGTATCAGGGAGGAAGCGACCAATGTGGCGGCTGTGGGGACTACTGGCGGCGCTGGTGATCGGCGGCGCCTCGGCAGCGATCGTGCAGGCGGTTGGTTCACGACCATCCGTCGAGCGGCCTGAGCCTAAGGCAAAGGTGGCCCAGGCGACCTGGGTGCCTGATCCCCGGGTGGCCGCGCTCGACGCCATCGTGGCCGGCCTGGAGAAGGATAACGGCGAGCTGCGCGGCATCACGCGCGCGCGCGACCAGCGCATTGAGGCGCTAGAGACGGAGCTGGCCCGCATGCAATGGGCGTCGATGGTGCAGCCGGCGCCGGCCGAGCCGGTCAAGACCAAGACGAAAAAGAAGAGCGCGCGCAAATGTCCGCCGCTCAAAGCCAAGGAGTGAGCCCGATGCTCGCCCGCCAGCACTGGACCGCGCCCGATGAACCATCATCACGACCACTGCCCGACTGGGTCGCCCAGTGCATCGAACGGGAACTGGCAGCTCGGCGATCTACGCGAGCGCCTGGCGCGGCTGGAGACGGGCGCCAGCTATTCGGCGCAGTCGCTGCGGGCGCATCACGACCGGTTATTGACCGGGGACGGGCGGTTCAGCCGCCTCGAGGAGCGCATGAGCAAGCTCGAGGACGAGGGGAGGCGGGCGATCGAGGATCTGACCAAGGTCAAGGAGCTGCCCAAGCGGCTCGAGACGATCGAGGCCAAGTCGCGGGCCTGGAAGGACATCCTGCAGTACGCGGCGGCGGGCCTGGTGCTGGTGCTGGCGCTGCTGGGCAAGATCTCGATGCCGGAAGCGCTGAAGCTGTTCGGCAAGGCCTTCGGTCTGTAATCGACGACGCCCGCGCGGCCATCCGGCGCGTCCCAGGCGGGCATCTACTGGCGCGGCTTCTGCTGCCGCGCCGTCATTCGGCGATAGCGCTGCGGCTGGCCTTGCTGGTCGCCGGCACGCTCTACGCTTTCTGAGGTTCCTCCCACCGCCGGTTCTAGCGATTGGCTGGCGGCACCTGCCCCGCTGCCCTCACGGGTGGCGGGGCTTTTTTTGCGTTTGTGGCAGTTCCCCGGCAGGCATCCGTCATGGTTCATGACGTATTCCCTACCTGTTCCTGACGCCTACATGACACCAAACCCACATAGTCCACCGGAAACGCTAGAGAATTTGGGCCTATCTGGCTGCATATCCCTACCTTGACATGGTAGGGGTCACAGGTTCGATCCCTGTACCGCCCACCATCCAAATCAAGGCTTTAGCCTGCATCGTAGCATGCCACGTCACGGCGCTGTGGCAGGATCATGGCGTCTTTTTTCGGAGTTCTTGCGGTGTTCCTACTTCTGACGCGGCATCACTTCGCCCTCAGCAGTTCGCATCGCGCCCACTCAGGCAGGTCGGTGACGCGCACCGGCAACTCGTCCGGCAACTGCCCAGCGCCGTGCGTGCCCCACATGCCGCCGGCCAAGTGCGAAGTCTCGACGGCTTCGGCGCGGCTGTACGTGCCCGCCTTCCGCAAGTCCTTGACGTAGCCGCACCGGCCGGGCGCCCACCACGCCGCGTGCTCATGCGACCAGATGACGTATCGCTCGACAGCTTCCAGGCGCTTCACGGCTCGCGCCGTGTTCATCGCCAGCGCTTCGGCGTCCTGGCTTCCGTTGATCGCATCGGCCACGGTTTGAGCGATGCGTGTCGCGTACTGTCTAGGATCTTCTCCTGGAGGGGGCCCACCAGGCGCCAACACTGCCAATTGCGCAATGACTGGTTCGCCTGGGCCGTTGTGCAGCGTTATCGATGATCCGACAATGCTGGAGTACGGCACAATGCGTGCGTGTATGCTTTGCCTCATCACTTCCCCTTATCGTTCTTCGGCCCACGCAGCGCGGGGAGGCTGGCCCCCGCGCCGCGCACGGCGTCATCGATCGCCTGCTGCTCGAGATGGCCATAGCTCTCGCTGACCACCTGAATCTGTGACCATCCGCCGGCTTCCTTGACCAGCATCAGGCTTTTGCCCTGGCCGAGGAGCCTTGCAGCAAACGCATGCCTCCCGACCTTGTGTGACGACATCACCGGGATGCCAGCCCTGTTGCAGGCCCGCGCGATGGCCTGGTTGACGCTCCAGCGGTCGGCATAGCCGAACACGCGCGGCCCGCCGTCGATGTCCTTGACCAGCTCGTCGAGCGCGCGCTGCAGCGCCGTCACCAGAACCGGAGCCAGTGGCACCCGTCGCGCCTTGCCGTTCTTGGTCAGCCTGAGAATCGCCTCGCCCCGTGCGAGGTCGATGTCTGCCGGTGCCAGGCGGCAGGCCTCGGAAACGCGCGCGCCGGTCAGCGTCATGAACAACACCGTCGCCGCGATCCGAAACCCCGCGTTGGCGAAGAACTGCTCGAGCCAGCGGTCATCGGCATAGGCAACCGGCGCCCGCTTCACCTTCGGCGGGTCAAACCGGTATAGCGGCGCCAGCTGCGCCTTGTGGGCGGCGCGCATCACGGCATTGAGCGGGGTGTAGAGGTTGCGCTTGACGGTCGCCGGCGCCAGGTGGCCATAGCGCTCGCGGGCGAAGGCGCTGACCTGGGCGGGCGTGATGTCGGCCAGCCGGCTATTGCCGAAGCGGGCCAGAATCGGTTCGAGGAAGCGGCCCTCGCCGCCCTTCTCGAGGTAGACGAGGGCCGCCGTCGCAAAGATGGTGGCGCGGCCCTCGCCGAGATAGGTGCCGTCGAGGATCTCGCGCTCGCGCTTTACGCGGAACGCTTCCGCGTGGGCGCGGCTGCCAGTGCCCGTGCTCTCGCGATAACGTTCGCCGCCGAGGCTACCTTCGACGTGCCAGATCTTGCCCCGGCGTTTGAGTTTGAGGGACATGGTTCGTTCCTGCGGGCATTGCCTGGCTTCAGGGTGGCGAGCACGGCGGCAAGATGTGCTTCGGTGAGCACGATCTGGCTGCGGTACTCGATGCAGTGACCGGTGGCGCGCACGATGCGGCGGAACGCGCGCTCGCCGATGACGAAGGGGAGGCGCTCGCGCGCCTCCGCCACCGTGAGGTAGGTGGTGCCGTTGATGGTGATCATCCGGCCGCCCTCTTCATGCCGGCGTCGATCACCTGGCACAACTTGTCGCCGAGTTGCATCAGGAACGCCTGCCGAACAGCGGCGTCGGCCAAGATGAGATCGCAATTCATCATGGCTATGTTCTCGTAAGCTGCGCCGCAGCTGAACTGGATCAGCGCCGTCGGCGTCTTGAGGCGACCTTCGCGGCTCGCATCCACCAGGATCGTCGCCGAATCGGGTCGCGCCTGCTGCAGCGTCGACAGCACGGCCAATGTGAGCGCCGACTTGCGGGCGGCGTCGGTCTCGGTCATGCGGCCGGTTTCGACTAGCGTCCGGTACTGCCGGGTCTGGAAGCCGACCAGCTCCTCGACCCAGCGGATCTGGTCATCAATGGTGGGTGGGAGGCCGCTCATGCCGGCACCTCTTGCTCAACGCCGCGCACATGGGCGAGCGGCACCGGCTTCTTGAAGCCCGGCAGGCGGATCACCGCGCGGCCGTTCGACAAGGTGTAGGCGGCCCGCTCGGACACCATCTCGACATAGGGCGCCTTCTCCGGGTCTGGGTAATAGCGCACGCGGCTGCCCGGCGGGTGCCGGCGGTTGAACTCCTGGGCGGTCATCGCTTGGCCTTTCTCTTGGCTGACGCTGGCACGCTGACAGTCTCGGCGTCGGCGGATTGCTCCGCCGCCGCCATCTTGCCGGTGAGCTTCTCGGACGCGGCGACGCTGTAGGCCGGGTGGCGCAGCTCTGGCGGCAACCAGCCGCAAGCCTTAGCCTGCTCCGCCGCCCACTCCGCCAGTTCGGCCTTCTTCATGCCCTCGAGGTCAGAGCGCCCCTGCAGGCCGAAATGGTGGCCGGCGTCGTGCATGTCCTCGAGCGCGGCGATTGCCGTCTCCTTGCGCGCCCTGGCGAAGTAGTCGGCCGCGTCGAAGGTTGAGCGGATGGCCGCGAGATAGGCCTCGTCGTCGAGGAAGTCGCGCAGGGCAACGACCTCGCCGATCTCCGTCGTAGCGTTGTAGACGCCGACCCCAGACGGGACCATGCTCAGCGCCTGCGCCACGCGGCCCGCCAGCGTCAGCAGGAGCGCATCGACGCCGGCCCCGCGCACCTGCTTTAGCCGGTGCGAGAAGCGCTTGCTGTGGTCGCGCTTGTGCCGGTCGGACACCACGGCGTTGCCGCCGTCGGTGACCTTCACCGGGCCGTTGCTGCTCGAGCACTCGAGTTGAGCGACGAGCACCTGCAGGGCCGCTAGTGGTTCGGCCTTGAGCACCTGGGCAGCGGCAACCGTCAGCGCCTCGTGGATCGTGACGGTGAGTGCCTGGCTGATCGCGAAGGGGTTGTCCGGCTGCTCTGCCGCCACTGGCGCGGCGTCGACCATGGCGCGCGCGCTGGGTAACTCGCCAGGATCGTCGTCGTCCGTGAAGTCTTCGAGGTCGGTCTGGTTTGGGTGGCGGTGCTCTGGCTTTATGAGGCCGTAGCTAACAAGGACGGTTTGAGGTTCGGGGCCGAAGCCGATCAAGCAACCGGACTTTTTGCGCTCCGCCTTGCTGTAGTCTTTGGGGTCGTCGGAGACGTCGATCGACGATCCGTCCGGCTTGTCCCATACGTGGCTGCAGTCGAGAATGTCGATTGTGCCACCGCAACTTTCCTCGACTTCCGCCCAGGCCCAGCCGTCCTTGATAAGCTTATTGCACTCGGCCTGCAGCTTGTCGCGGGCGAGCTTTTTGGCCAGCGGCACGTCGGCGACGTAGCGCGCCTCCTCGAATAGGTCATCCTCGATCTTGCCGCCGGCGGCAAGGTAGGCGGCCTCGCCGATCAGCGCCAGCTCGTCGGATTGGTCAAGCCGTGCGCGCTTGCCCGACAGCTCATGGCGCACCTGCCATTCCTGGACGTGCTTGCCGCATTTCGCCAGTACGGCCGCCTGCACGCCATGATCTGCGTGGGCGGCGAAGGCCTGCGCGATCTTGGCGTCAAACCGGCCTTTTTTCCAGGCGGCCCGAACCTCGGGCGCCAGGCGGCCGAGGGCGAGCTGCTGCTGCACGGTGCGCTGGGCGAGGCCGAAGCGCGCGGCAATCTCGGCCGTGGTCAAGCCCTGCTCGGCAAGCCGCGCCATGACCTCGTACTGGTCGACGGGGTGCATGGGCAGGCGCACCGTGTTGGCCATCAGCGACGTTTCCAGGGCCTCGCCGTCGTCCTCGTTGCGTACGATGACGGGCACGGGGTGATCGCGTTTCAGCACCTTGTCCTTGACCAGCCGGGCCAGCGCCTGATAGCGGCGCCGGCCGTCAATAATCTCGTATTGGTCACCGCCGCGCGCGGTGCCGGTGTCGGCGAGGCGCACACACAGAGGCTGGATCAGGCCTTTGACCTCGATCGAGGCGGCCAGTTCGTCGAGGCCTTCCTTAGTGGCAGCGCGGGCGTTGATCGCGTCAGTTGCGACCAGCCGTGCAAACGGGACTTGTGTGAGTGTGGTCATGCTGCGCTTCCTTTGGCGGCGGCGGTAGCGATGATGTCGTCGAGCAGGGAGACAAACAGCTCACGGCTGGCTGCCTCGGCTGCCGACCAGGCTGCCTCGGCTGCCGACCAGGCTGCCGACCTGGCTGCCTCGGC
>TARA_R110000868_G_scaffold37287_2_pt1 | contig 16336 bp, 18 predicted proteins | sample TARA_R110000868 | Tara Oceans TARA_R110000868 (sample SAMEA4397489) | marine metagenome | biome: Polar Biome; feature: [SRF] surface water layer (ENVO:00010504); material: water (ENVO:00002006), including particulate matter (ENVO:01000060) such as... | depth 5 m | reverse complement strand
GGCAGCGCCATTAGCATCAAAGCCGTTTTTGGAAAAAAGTTTTTTAGCAGTATAAGCCATAAGTTCTCCTTTATGCGAATATGGTGTACTTCATAATTTTAACATACACAGTAAGTCCAGAGGCTGGAGTTGCGTATAATTTGTGAACAGTTACTCCTTCACTGGTATAAGGCAAAACAGCAAAACTGCAAATGGCTGTATCGTTTAAAACACATCTACCATACTCGGTGTACAAAGACTCCTTTTCGGATGTACCGCTGTAATAAACGACCATTAATTCAGATGCCTGATAAGCGCCATTAGCCACATTTTTGGCTTGAATCAAGTATTTTGACGTAGGAGAATCGGTTGAAAGTGTATCAATAGCGGTTTGTGAAGATATAGTAACCTGAGTCAAACCCGTATATTGACCTACCGAAGCAATCTGGAAGGCTGTAGCGTTAGTAATTTTTTCTATCCACTTATAGGCACTGGCTAAAGAAGCATCATAGATATAACTTTTTTTCGTATTAATATCATATATAGTTAATCCATCGGGCCTAGGCGGAAAATAATAAACCCAAGTTGTCCCATCCCAGAGGGCTATATTGCCCCTATATGTTGACCATAATTTCCCTGTGCCATCGTTTCCATAACCATCTGCTGGTATAAGATATTTTTTACCTTTGTCGTTTATATCAAGAGAAGGTGGTGAGTTAAGTATAGTGCTTTCAACACTTAGATTAACAAACGCATCCAACTCTTTAAGGGTAGAGTTCATTGCCTCTAGCCAACTACCCTCACCATAGACTGACTGACCGCCGTAGAGTCCAAAAGCACCACCAGTAATTGTAGCCATTACGCACCCCAATTATTGCCATAATCAGAACCCCAACCATAAACGATTGGTGTTGTGCTTATAGTGACGGTAGGCGTAACGGGAGCAATTATATACTCAGTAGCAAAAGTTGTAATACTCTGCGCAACTACAGAGTTTGTTCTAAAAGAACTTAGTTGAGCATCCTTTTCGGAACGCCCCCTATCCTTAGCATCAGAATATTTACCATTTTGGATATTCCTTAATACTCTATTAATTTCATCTCTAGATGTGTCATTAACTAATTGAATCATTCGCTTCCCTTTATCTCTCTGTAACTGACTTCAATAAGCAACCTTGAGGTTTCACCAAAAACTTCTATATCTAAATTATATCCTGTGCGTTTAGATGCTGGTAAATTTAACCTTCTAACTTTCTTTGGAGTTTCTTCCATTAAGATATTAGCATTTGCAACAGTAAAACCATCTAGATAAGCACGTACCGTTACGTTTCCGACTCCATTAAAATCAATGCAATCGTAAACTTTTCTATCAAAAGGATTACCGCTCAGGGTGTCTACCCTTTTGTAGCCCGTTCTAATGGTCATCGGAATAAAGCCTCTTCCACTAAATAACTGCCATATGCTTACACCTGAATTGGTTTTAAATTTTGTAGTATCATAAGTTCCACTTAGCATTTGTGATTTAAATGTGGATAAATTTTCCTGACTTGCATCTCCCTGATTACCAAACAAGGCGTAAACATTGTCTAGTTCATCGGTTATTACGTCTACAGCATTTAATCCAAGTGTAGTTATGGGCATACCTTCTGCATCCAAATCTAGGCAGATGCAAGTATGTCCATTGTAGTCTCCATCTAGGGTATTGCTCCAGTAGATAAAGTATTTCCCAAACCATGTAAATGATTTAATAGAACTATTTGGATAAGAAGCCGACTGAATATCGTAAAGTTCGCTGGCTGCATTTGTATTTTCTACAATTCCATATTCGCTTGATAAATTAGAATAAAAATAACTTCCGGCAGTAGGAACCCACCAGAAATTAAGCGGGTTAGATATTCTAGAAGTTGATGTAAACATTATCGGGTTAATTTTATTATCGCTGACGCATTTTGCTCTTTGCCCATCACTTACCATTAGGCCCCTCTTGGATAAATACACTAAGCCAGAAGAAGTTGCTTGAACCGAGTTAGCGGCAATACAACCGTCTTCTATTTGGGTCTTGGATAAACTCATAGAAACGGGGCTGTTTCCATCGAGCCTGTAAACTGCATCTTCACACAATATAATTAAACTATTTGCAAAACTCTTTAGAGCCAATGGCTTATAGGGCAACGTAACAAAAAAGGTATCAGGCCAAGCGTCAGGTTGCCCTATGGGTGTCCATCTGACCGCGTTACCACTAATACCAAAATACATTCCAAAGTGTTCTTTTAGTTGCTGTAAATCAACCGGGGGTTTATTGAATAAAACATCAATTTCGCCCAATATGCCAGTATCAACATAGTACGAAGTTGGATTGGTTCCCAAGTATGCAGTCGATTTACCATCTTTATAGATAGCCTTATCTATTGGTATCTTATCAACTAATTGATAAGTACCTGCAGCACCAGTTCTGTATAAATTCCAATATTGGTAGTAACCATTTCTTGGAACCCACTTGGCAATATTGTTTAATTGTGTTGGTGAAGTCCAATAGGGTGTAAGCATATTGATATCGTAATTATTGGATGGCAAAGGAGTTCCATCTGGAGCATAGGTAGTTATTTTATACAAACCGTCAATAACTTGTTTTTCCTTATCGTACTTAGAAAGTAGTTGTACGTTGTATAGCCTCATACCAATACTAGCGCCTGTATCTAAAACGCTAGATGCTGTCAGTGAATAACCACCAACTATTCCCGTTACTTGAAATGACGGATTCCAGTAAACATTATTAATCTTTCTTTCCGTTGGGAAATTTAAAAGAACGGTTAGTATCTCATCCAAAACATATCCAGTTCCAGCATTTACAACTGTTGCAGATGTTACAACACCATTTTCTACAACAAATGTTACGGTAGCGCCACTTCCAGTTGATGTTGCTGTTGATACTAATGGTTTTGCAGTGTAGGTTCCATCTTTAATGGGCAATATATCAAAAGGTTGAGTATCTGCTACCGGATGAATAGGCGTAAGTATTGTAATAGTGGAAGCGGCTGTTCCTGTGGATGTACCAATATCTGTATTTGAATTATTGTCATCCGTATCTATCGGATTATCATCACCGTCAATTGTATCTGGGAAAAGAGAAGGATTTTTAAAATCTTTGTATTCATTATAATTAAATGGACTACCATTACCGCCAGTTATATTTTTTAGTAATGTACCAGAAGCAACATTTGCGTTTCCAACGCCAGACCTATCCGTATAATTAGCAAGTGCAAATCTTATCCTTATTTTAATTTGCGCTGGAGAGATTGGACCAACAGCATTGTATATAACCTGATTTATAGTAGTCATGTGTAAATTTACATTTTCTCCAACTTGCGATATCGTACTTGCTACCGCAGTTGTAGAATCATCTTGTTTGAAAATATTCCAACTTTCGCCATTATCAATAGAATATTCAAATATTGCAGTAGACTGACCATATTCGCCATCCGTAAAAACTGAATAGGCGTAACTAAGCGATATATTATAGGTATTAAATGGATAGTCTGGGTCATCAAATTCGTCATAAACAACCGATGCAACATTTGCAAAATTAACAATTTTTCCATTAGAATCAGTTCTTGCTTTTCCGGTAAATTGCAAAACTGCATAAGATTCTGTATTCAAAGCGTTATTATTAAAAGGCGCTGAGGGGCTTGTAAGAGTCATTGTTTCATAAATTGAATTTAAATCTACCCTAACCTCTGACCATACGGGGCTTGCCTGATTGCTGTCCTGATATATACCTGCACTTAAAAATCGAGCATCAGTTCCATCTGTTCCATACAAATTTTGTCTATATTTAAAACTAAATGCAGCATCTTCTCTAAACAAAATCCAATGTGAAAAATCAGAAAAATCGGTAACCAATGGCGTAGCCGGTAGCGTTATCCTAATGTCCTTGGTGGCATTAACCGTAATAGGTGTGTCTGCGCTGGGTTGAGACATTTCTCCAGTTGTATCAACAGCAATGATTCTATATCTAACAATGTTAGTTGCACTAAATCCAGAGCCGGTTACCAATGCCAAGGTTGGAGATGGCGGTATATAAAACTGGTTAGTATGAGTCGGTTTTAGTATTTCAGGTGTAGATTCGCCTTCTGTTGTTGCATCTTCTGCATAAATATAAACGGCATCACCATCTTGCGGCGAAGTGTAATTACCCGAAGCAAACTGAATTCTGGTTCTACATAATTGAACATAACAGCCGTCCAATGCGGTATTGGTTCCTGACAATACATCTGTCGGTGCTGGTATATTTTTGATGTGGAAGATTGTCGGTGAAACGACAATTACGTTATAGGATTTTTGATAATAGTTTTTATTAGTCCAATTTGCACCAGTTAACACTACCAAATCATCTGTTTTAAAGTTATGGTTTGTATTGGTAACAAATCTAACCTGCTTAATGTGTTCGTAATAATAAAGATTATTTACTTTTATTTTTGGGTTATTTTGTGAGGTTTTAATGACGGTAATACCGGATTTGAGTTCTTCCGCTTCGTCTTGGTCAAAGTAGCCATCTGTTAAAAAGTTTCTAGCAACAGTTCTTGAAAATGTTGTATGAAACGAATTTGATATCGGGCTAAGACCACTTTCGTCAATCATCCCTCCAACATTTCTTTCATAGGTATATACATATGTATGGTCAGCCTTGTCTATATAATTTGTTACATCATCATTTTCCTGACCGCTCGTGTGACTAGTGCCGTCATCATTAAATGTAGTTGTGTCAGTCTGGCCAATCCTTTTATAACCAGTTCCATCGCTTCTCCATATAATATAATTTTTAACGCCCTCTACTACTGGAAACGATAAATCAAAAGATGAGTTTTCTGTGCTTGTATCAACGATAAGTTCGTCTGATGGTGGTGAAATACCATTCTCAAATGTTTCCATTGCAATTTTGTAAAAAAGCCTACCCCTAGTAAATCTTCCTGGAAGTTTTGATTTTACAACTGCAACATTAACCGGAAACAATGGGTTATCAATACCTACAGAAAGAGTAGATTTTGGTTTTGCGGTTCCCAACTGGGCCATTTCAACACCGTTGACTAACTTCATTGGCTTTGTTAATTCACTGCTCCAAATTACCCTCTCTTGGTCTTCAATGTACTGCGCTACATAATCCCTATGCTCATCTGAATAAAACCAATTACTTCTATATTTAAAAATCTTCCTAGTGGTTGTCGGAATGCCCGTTGAGTATATAAATGTTGGCTCCCTAAAAGCCCTGGCAAACCCGCTTCTTAAATCAACATTATCCAATACTGTAGCAAATCTTTCAGGCATAACCGACTTATCAACTATTTGATTAATTCCGTTGCTATAGTCAACTCGGTAAGTTTTCCTATTTTGTGTCATTACGTACTCGCTGAATAACGAATACCAATGATTAACCAATTAAGACCGCATGAAATATAAGTATGCGTTCCGGCTGATGAATATAAATCAATATAACTTCTATATATTCTTGGTTGTACCTGTGCGCAAACTAGAGTTTGAGTTGTAGTTAATACTGATGGGCTTATTACCCCACTAGAATTACCCATACTAGCAATCCAAATACACTCTGAGGCTTTAGCCGTTATATTTGATGAAGATGCGTTGTAGGCGGGAAGCGGAATTTCCTTGTGAGTTGGAACCGTTGAAGACGTATTTGCAATTGGTTCATAGTATCCAGACTTCTTGGCAACATTAGTAGATGTGCCACTTGTGCTTCCGGCAGAAGCCACAGCCTGATTAACCAATTGACTAATAGTTGCGGAAAGGGCATCTACTTGCTGAATAACATAATTCTCTGTTGCAACGTTACCCTTGCCTTGTATTGTAAGTGTTCCGGTAAATTGTTGGTTATTGGTCTTTGCAACTCCTGGAGCAACCACGGGACCTGTGAAATTTGCACCAGAAAGCAAAGCAAGGCCACCATTGGACTGCTTAATGTTGTACATAACTTCCCAACTACCAGCACCCGGATTTGCATAAAACGCCCATTCGGAAATGTTGCCGGCTCCTGCACCGCTGCCTGTATTTTCCCAGACATAACCTGTAAATGACGCAAGGTTCAAGTCGTTAAGAGAGGGGCTGGTGTCACTCAAGATTCTATTGCCAATAATTGTTGCCATAATTATCCTTTTTGAATTAGTGCTTTAAATTGTTCCATAAAAAAGTTGCCTTTTTCAATATCGCTCTTATCGCTGTCGATTGACAACAGGAAAGATACTGCAGCATATTTTAAATATTTATGGTCAGAATACGGAATAGTAGAATCAACTGCATCGGCAAGGACGGCAAGTAACTGCGGAGATTTAACATAGCCAACCTTAATGGGTGTAGCATTGCTTGCTGGATACGGAGTAATTTTTATTTTTGAGCCACTAAACATCATCCACCTAATAGGTGTTCCGATGACAGTATCCCAAGATGGGTTTTTTATATATTCGTCATTGACAGAGGTTGGTAATAGCCACTTGGTATCGTATCCCACTCTCTGAATCATTAAATAATCAAAAGGAAATGAATTTGTAGTTGCACCGTTTGTAATGGCAAAAGTTGTCTCTACGTAGTTGCAACCAGTAAATCTGCAGTATTGTTGTATTGCATAGTTAATGGCGGTTATTATATCTTTGTCTGCATACGTATTAGCAATATCCCCAGAATCTCCAACCAGAAGCCTGGTGTCGTATATTAAATCTTGAAGCGTTAAGGCAGTAAGAGCAGTAGACATGTTTACCACCTATACGGATTAGAAGTTGTTTTTAAACTACCACCTAACGGTGTATGGTCAATTTGTAGCCTTCCGCTATTACCGAGTATTGCTATAGATTTTAGATTTGATACTTCGTGATTGAATTTTACTTCATACATAATTGCCAACTGTAAATTCATTGCGGGCCCAGGTAATCTTAAAACTTCAGATAAACATCCGTAAACAATTCCATCCTCAGATTCTGGCGGTAGTGGTATTTCGTTTATTTCTCCAGTTGGAACCGTAGAAATGGTTAAAATTGCCTGCGTATTAGAAACGGGTATCGGATAAAAACTAACAGATTTTGTTATAACGTTGTAAGCCCATACTTGGGGAATACCCTTAGCATCCAAAATAGCAATCTTGTTGTTAATATCAACATAATTGCCTTCTGACAAATTTTTGTAAGAGCCATTACTATTTAATATTTTTACTAAATGGACTCTGTTAATGTCATTAGTGCCATCGGATAAGGCAAAATATTGCGAATTTGCTGAAATAGTTATACTTATGTTCTTTTGAGACAGCATCGTCAACCGGCATATTTTTCTGACTGTTTCCTGTGTATAGTAATCAACCATGGCCTCTTTGATATCAGGTCGCATGTTTTTAACCTTACCCATAATTGACCTTACTTCAAATCCCATAACACTCCCAATTGAAACTCGTTTATATGTTTAATAATAACATCTGAGATTTCTTCTTTATTCATGTAGCGAATAGGTTTTGGAAAGGGAATTTCCTTATCTTTAGCGATTTTTAGTAGTTCTTTTACGTTTAGATTTTCTATATCTTTTGTTGTCATTGTTATCCTCAAAAAATATAGGGGGCTAAAAGCCCCCCATACTTTTGAAAAAAATAAAGATTAAGCAGCACCCGCAACTTGGGCACGGACAATCGCTTCTTTTTTCACGGTTTGATAACCATAAACTTGAAGTCCTTTCACGCCATAACCAAACTTGTCAGGCAGTGGAAGCATTTCGTGTTTAACAAACTGGCTTGCAAACGTAAACGCACATTCGTGACCCGCAAAAATATTGCAACGAGCCGATGCGAGAGTAGGAGCAATAGCATTATCTAGGTTATTTGAAATGTAGATTTTCATTCCATCTAATTCGCCAACTAAACCGTTGCGAAGAGGAGATGCTGAATCACCAGTCAAATAGGCGGCCTTCAAGTCAGAAGTCTTGAGCGCACGTGCCATACCTGGATTAATGACAACCCAACGTTTTCCATCACGGGGAACATTGGCTTCATCTAGTTTTTGACCCATTTTAAGAATGCAATCAATGGAGTCGGCAGAACCGGTTGCGCTGTTGTAATTAAATTCAGTTACACCAGAATTGGTATAACGAGCAGCATTAGAACCAATCCAATTGAATACTTCTTTATCAATCGAGGTAGCCATTTGCATAGCGGCATCTTGAGTCGTAATATCAATAATCGACAAATCACTTTGGAAGTCGTCAATATAGTCAACTGAAAATGCATAGTACTTGGCTTTATCAATCGTTAGCGTAAGGCTTGAATCCATGCTAAGGGCATCGTAAGAAACGGTAGCGCCAGCAGTATCCCAAGTCTTAATCGCAATCGTGGGGACGGTACGGATGAAAACCGTATCTCCAAAGCCATTAATTTCGCCTTCCCAATCGTGATTACAGATTGCGGGAACGGTAGAGGTAGCATAAAACTTCTCTTGAAGTTTAGCCGAGTATATTTGAGGAATATACTTGTTGGTAGTTAAGGTAGAACTTGAAATAGCCATATTTTATCCTTTTATTGTTTTTTGTTGTTTTAAAAGAAAAGCATCTGCCTTATCCATAAGCGCCTTGCGTTGTGCAGGGTCCTTAAGCCTATGAATCATTTTAGGCAATGCCAAAAAGTCTTGCTCTGTAAGTGTTTCTTCAACAGCCATAGCCATGTTTGAAGTTACTGTCGGATTAGTCTTAACTTTTGACTCAGCCGAACCAGGCTTCTTAACGGGTGATTGTGAATTATGTTTAGGTTTGCCTGTAGAAATTTTGTAATCGTCAAAAACCTTTATAACGTCATCTACACCAAAAGGTATAGTTCCCTCATAAACACCCTTGTACATAGATGGTGCTGAGTTGTAAATCCAAGATTTAAATTCATCAGAAAATCTTACTTCATCAAAATCCGGGTGAGATTGTTTGATAACCATATCTCTTTGTGCAAGTTCTTTCTGTACTTTTGCATCTTCGAGTTCTTTTTTGAGTTCACGAAGGTCGTCTTCTACAGTTTTGAATTGCTTACTAAGTTCGGTTTTGACTTGAAGAGCCTTCTTCTCCGCAATTTTTACGGTCTTAGGAAGTTCATTTTCCAAATCGTTCATTTCGTCTGAATCATCATCGCTAAAGGAGTTAGTTAGACCACTAAAATCATCGTCTTTACCCTTATTGCTTTTCATAAGTTGTAACTCTTGTTGGATTAATTTGTTCTGTTCAGCAATATCTTTGAGAAGTTTTTCAGTCTCAGCCCGCTCCTTTTGAGCGGCATTCATTGCTTTTACTGCAGATTTATACTGCGATTCCGAAACAAGTCCATCTTCTTTTGCAGATTCTACGATAGTATCGTTGGCGCTAGAGTTTGGCATAGTATCTGCAATTTGGGTTGATTCTTGCTCTGAAATCGGTTCCTGACTCAGGGATTCGGTTTGCGTTTCATTGAGCGTTTCCACCGCAGGTGAATTGGTTAATTCTCCCTTTTTTAACAACTCTTGAATCAGGGTATCTGCACTGGCAGATTCTTGCTTAATCTTTTCAAGTCTTTTACTCATATTTACTCCGTGACGGTTCCAATGGAACTTGGTCTATAAAAATCACGCCCACGTGATTGTGGGTTGGTGTTCAAATCTAATTCTTTTATAGCAATATCAAAGTTTTTAATTTCTTTTAAGGCCTCAATAAAGCCACGTACTTTAATAACTTCTTCAAATGTAGCAGCCATTTCGAGAGAATCCCTTTTTTGTTCAATCATAAAATTAAGGAGTTTTTTGACGTTACTCCAGTGTTCGGAGTTAACAACAATTTTAATATCCTCTAATAATTTAATATGATTTTCCATAATCAATAATACCATAAGTTAAATATAATCAACTGGTTCCGAAGATTGTTCTTGTGGTGCAGACGGCATTTCACCCATTGGCATTTGCGGCATGCCCTCTGGCACGTTAGGCGATTGCGGAAGCATTTGCTGTGCTGCATCGATTTGAGGTTGGATTATTTCATTTGAGTTTTTATTTATTTCATTTCCCATTGCCATTCGGTCTTCAGGATTTTGAGTAACATTAGAAGAAGAACGACTGTGCAAATCGGTTAGGGCATCCGTTACACCTTTTTCCTTCATATGTTCAATTGCATCAGACATAGCCGGTGTCATCGCATCTTGAGACATCATTACCAACTCATAAATAGCGGGATATGCGGGACTTGTAGGTTCTGTGTTGCCAAGAACTTGCAGCAATGCATCTGGCCTAGGCGTTTCGGCTCGAACCTTTGGGGCAGATTGTTGTTGTTTTTGCGCTTCTTGCTCGGCTTGTGCTTGCATAATGCGTTTAGCCTCATCATCTGAATTAATAATATCTGAACCATTAAATCCATGAAGCCTAACCCATTCTTTGAGAATTGCTTCTTTGTTTATATACGGTTTATAATCTGGGTCCATCATAATTTGCGATAATTCTTGCATGTTGGCTAACCTAGATTCACTAGTAACCAATTCCTCAACACCACCGGAGCGAATGGTAAAATCGCCCTTAATTGAATCATTATTAGAAAATTGCATGTTCCAATCGTAAATGCGCCTAATCATTGGTTTTGTAATGTTGTTATCAATGTTAAAAATAATTCCCTTAATATACGAATTTGCCGCATTAAACAACATACTCATCCCGGAAGCGGTTCTGTTGTGTTGCCCAGAAGCCGTTCCTGCAAAACCTTGTGTCATATCGGGCATAGAAGTAACTTCTTGAATAAACAATTTGAAATTATCTTGCAGAAGTTTCAATTCTCCAAGAATGCTTGGTGTTTGAATAAACTGAACAGGTGGTTGATTCATACCTTCCATTGTTTTAACCGACCAAACACCCCATGGTTTTAACCCTTCCATTTTGAATCCGTTTACCATTCTGCTGGAATCATATACAACCTGTGGCCCTGCGGCAATGCCCATATTGTCTACCATTGCCCTAGCGGCAGCGTTTACGATATCTTGTGGGTCACTCATTTTCTCAGGAAGACTTCTTCCCCAGATGCTGTAAAGTATTTTTTCATAAGGACAAACCATAAATGGGAGTGTTGGATTTTCCAAACTGCTAACGGCAATTTTAATACAAAAATTATCAACAGCCCACACGCAACACATAAATTGCTGCGGTTTACTTGAATCCGATTCAATTGGATAACCGGCTTTTTGTAATTGTTCAGCGGACAACCAACCCCAATGTTCCAGGGCAACGTATCTTTCAAATTTTGTAAAATGACTTTGATTTTTATTTAAAGAATATACTCTTGATTCCCATGGCTCTGCATGCCAATTACCATTTGGATGAGCAATAACTACATTATTAATTTCTTCTTCATCAAACCCATCTTGTTTAGCCAAGTCTAGTAATTGTGCTTTATTAAGTACGTGTCTGTGAATAGCCCACATGGCATCTTTAATATCAAAGGCTGCTGGGTCTGGATAAAATTCATACGGAGAAACAACTTCAAGGTCTGCTCTCAAATCCTCTTCTGGTGTATAAGAAAACTTACCACCTATTCCGTTATCTGGAGATTCGGTTCTATTCCACTTGGCTTTATTGCTAGAAGCGGCAAAGGGTCCCTTGATAATAGTTGTTCCCGTTACAACTAAATCTAACATTGCTCTAGAAAATTTTTCTTCCCAATTCGTTTCAGTTAAATCGTCAGCAATCCTCACACGCATGTTGTCACAAGCAATGTTTGCTCTTACAATAGGTTCCTTAATCTCTGCTGGAATATTATTATTACGCTCTGCTTCTTCCATGTCTGTAATACCCAATGAGATAAGAGTGGGTTCTGGCGTAGGTTTTATACTCCAGGGATACCCATTGGGACCCATCATCGTTGTCATTATTTGTGAATAAGCAGACATACATTTCATTTGTGTAAAATTAAGAAATATACCAGACCTATTAGAATCTTCATCTGAAACTGAAAAATCTAATCCGTCAAATTGCATTTTAGATTTAATCCATTTTTGTTCCTGAATAAGCCTTAAATTTTTAACAGAAGTAAATCTGTTGCGTACAAGTACTGCAAGGTCCGATGTTGGACTTGATGACGATTCATTTAAATCTACAACTTCCATTATTTACTCCGTCAATAACCGATGCGTTTATTAATAGGCTTCCACTCATAGTTTACCAAATGTTTTTGTTGTATATGATTTCTAAGATGAGCCTTTTCAGAACTTGTAACACAATATCTAAAAGCATCCATTAAATCATCGTCAACTTTGTGTATATCGCCATTCTGTTTAAATCTATAAAGCCTCATCTCCTTAAGCGTTTCTTGGCATGATTCAAAAATAAATAATTGTTCAGATGCAATTTTAGCCCTAATAACCGAGATTCCATAATTGACCCTATTATCTGCAATAATCAGTCTTTCTTCGCCAAAAATATCTTGATACAGTTTGAACGGAGAGTCCCCGGTTGCAATAGAACGTTGTCTGGAGTTGGGGTCAATGGCAAACTTGCATTCCCAGTCTTTAAGTTTGTAGGCATGATAAACAGAAGTTTCTCCAGATTTTTTATATTCATTATAGATATATCCGGTATTGGTTTGCGTATCTATTGCCATAACAACAGCACAAGTTGGGTGTGATATGCCAACATCTAGACCGCCAATAATTTTCCAATTTGGGTTAATCTCGAAGTCTGGTATTACATATTCACTTTCATCAAATTGATAAACCTTTCCTGTACCAATAGTGGGTCTACCAAACTTACGGCTTTCTATTTCATGGGGTCCCAATCCCGCAATCTGTAGCGCTTTATCATCTTCTGATAAATGAGTAACATCATCCCAGGTCAGAAAATGTACGCCATACATATTATCTTTATTGTTCATCATTTCATCGCAAAGCGGTGTAACGCCACGCAATGGCGTAAATGTCAAAAATACATAGCCAGATGATGCAATTGTTCGCATCTTTGCTTCTTTATAAATGTCTTCGGGTGGTTCCTCGTCACACCAAACTAAATCAACGGTAGAGCCTTGAAATTTTTCTCTACCTTGGTCATAAGAAAAGAACTGAATAGAACTAGATGAACCGCTAAGATGTTTTATCCTTGCTATGTCAATTGCTCCCGGAATACCGCTCTTCCGGATAGGGTCACCAATCATAAATTCTTTTGGTATTAACCCCGTACCCCACTCACCAAGTGGTCCAAATAGTTTTTCTTGAAGAGTATCTCGCACACGAGTAGTGGATTCGCCCGCCACCCATACAGTTACAGGCTTATCAAATTTAATACCGGTATACCAAGATGGATAAATTCCGGTTAAATGGTAGGCAACAAATGCTGAACCAACCGTTGTCTTTCCGGACTGATTACCACCAAAAAGAGAAACAATCTTATGTTTATCATTCATGAATTCCTTTTGCTTATTATAAGGATTAAACGCTTTAAGTTTATTCTCCCTGTCTCTCCTTTTTAACTCTTCTTCTAGCATCAGAAGTTGCTGTAGTTCTGTAATTTCATTCATAAACACCTGTTATAATTAATTATGGTTAGTGTTGGCGCACTCACTTAAAAGGATATACAATGGCTAAAATGATTTTCCCCAAATTTTCCAACGAAGCCAAACGCAGTAAAGAGTATGAGCAACATACGAAGGCTATGAGCGGAAAAAAGAGCGGATTTAGTGGAGTTCCTAAAGGATACGAAACTACTCAAGGGTAGTTTTCCCAATAAATCAAAGAAAAGTGGGGCTTTTAGCCCCATTTTTTTACTCATTTTTGGGCTCAATTGGGTCAATATTCTCAATAATTTCAGGTTCTTTCCAGCCCTGAATGGTTAATTCTCCCTTAATTTTCTCTAAAATTTGACTTCTTTTCTCTAATAATTCGGCTTCGGACAGTTGTTTCACGTCTGTTTCTGCCCTAAAAACCTGCTTATCTTGGAACTTTTGGTTCATTTGTGCGGCTCTTCTTGTCATTGCATCGTACTTTAACTTAACTACCGGCACGTCTTCAGCCTCAGTAATGTACATTGCGGCAATTAATGCTTGGTCTGCAAGCGAATGACCCCCCGCTTCCTCGGCAGCCCTATAGTCCTGTTCAAATTCTGGGTAGTTTTTAAACCATCTATAAACAATACCCATACTCGGAGCCCCCGGCTGGTCACAAAGCAATTTTAACGGGTTACCATCACTAATCCAGTCAATTATTTTCTTCATAACGGTAGGTCTATTAAAATTCATACCATTAATGTTCCAAGTTTCTTCAAGTGACTGTTTCTTATTGTTTTCTAATTCACTCATATATTTTTTGTATAACCTTTTTTGGGGGTCTTCTTTGGACCATAGATTAAACAAGACCTGTTTTTGGTGTTCATTAATTGTGTATTGATACCTGTGTAATTGCTTGTTGATTCTCCCCTTGGGCATGGCTCAACTCCAATAAAGAGGGTGCTTCGTTTAAGGAATTTATCATTTTCTGTCTAATCTCTTCACAACCAGCGATTCCATCTAGCGCAGTAATTGAAGAAGTAACATCTCTGATGAAGGCTGTATAGGTTTTAATATATTCAATTTTTTTTAAATCATCCAAGTTTTTAGAAACAAGTTCCTCTCTGCGCCTCGTCTCATCAGCAATTGTGTTCATCATGTTCGACATCTTTTCGTATTGTTCATTACTCATTACCACGCCAAACCCTTGATTTTCTTGTGGTTTAATCAGGTATCTAGCAACAAGACTTGTACAAAAGCCCCAAATTTTTTTGATAATCCTATATATAGCATCTTTAAGTTTATTCATAAGTTACTCCTTTTTTTTTATAATTTTAATTGACATTTAAATCACCATCATTTTGAATTCCCAATTTTTTACACCAGAGGTCATGCTCTTGCGAATCTCTATACTTCTTGTCTGAATTCATAAGCAATAAGTGAGTACAGATTATCATGTGAGCATACACTGCCAGTATATCTTCGAGTTGTTCATCGTCAACAGGTTGACCATCTTCTGGAAATACATCTTTAGCATGCTTTAGGTACTCAGCAATTCCGTCATAGGCTTGTCGGTCTAGTTTCGCCCAATTGTTTTCCATATCAATCCTTAATAAACGGTAGCATTTCTGGTTGAACTTTATAATCTCTTCTTACCCTCAGCCTATTGGGACCGATTTGTTCTGCATAAAAAACATTTGGGATGATTGCCAAATCCCCTGTCTCAAGGGTCGGTGCAATCGTATCAAAAGGAATATACTTCTGTTTCTGGAAAAGGAAAAATTCAATTCCACCGTTGTGTACGGTCTGATGAATGGCTTGCCGAGAAACACCACGAAGCCGTGCCAATTCGGACTGTGTAATTAAACCCAAAAAACCGTTTTTAAAATCACTATAAGTTACCTTATACCAATTTTCCGGGTGAATGGGCATTAAACCGGAGCCTCTTTTCTCGGCTGGTTTTAGGAGTTGTCGAAAATTAATAGGCTCATCCATGTTTTTAATTAAATCTTGAATTTTTAAGTTCATCATGTTTTCTGCCGCTTTGAAACATGAATCAAAATTCCTGTCATCAACCTTAGTAAACATTTTTCCAGTTGCGTCATACACAACAATTTGGTGTCTCATGTCCACCACATCGTGTCTAAAACTCATCTTGCCAATAGGTTTAGTGGACATGGCCTGTTCCAATCTTTGGGTACTTATCAAGATGAAGAACTTGTACGTCCGTTTTGGAGCAGTCGCAACGATACAAGTAGGTAGCATCATAGGGACCACGTTGCATAAGTGTGTCTTTGCTGAAGGGGGTTATGTTTAGTAAGTCATTACAATGCTTGCAATTAATTGTGGGTGCTTTGTAATCAGTAAAATCTTCTTTTCTTGATTTCATTTTTTCTCCAACAATCCATAGTTTATTTTTCCACCACAGGACGGGTCGTAGTGAATAGCCGCCTGTAAAGCAATGCGCACAAGTTCTTTTGCCGGTTTATTTTTAATTGCAAACACAGCGCCTAGCGCATAGGGTTCGCCGGAACCAATAGCCACAAAGGTAAAATCAGGAATATGAATGACCGAAAAATCACTACCTATGCGATAGATATTGTTTTTAAAAATAATTAAAATATCTATATCATAATTTTGTGGTTCACCACCATCGTCCTTTTCTTCTTTCCATGCATCCGCAATGACTGACTTTTTTATAATGTCACCGATGTCGAAGGCCGAAACTGCCGACTCAATAAGTTTACTGTTTGCAATAATTAAATTATCCAACCTAGCCGAACCCGCAGAGGCTATGTGAATAACTGATTTAGAGGTCTTTCCCTTGAGTATTCTCCACTTTGTCGAGAGGTCGTATTTAG
>TARA_R110000868_G_scaffold1253_11_pt1 | contig 16363 bp, 15 predicted proteins | sample TARA_R110000868 | Tara Oceans TARA_R110000868 (sample SAMEA4397489) | marine metagenome | biome: Polar Biome; feature: [SRF] surface water layer (ENVO:00010504); material: water (ENVO:00002006), including particulate matter (ENVO:01000060) such as... | depth 5 m | reverse complement strand
GCCGACGGTCATGCCTACGCTGCCGAAGGGCATGTACTGTTCAACGTGCCGAGCTTTCCCGACTACGGCGGACTGTCGCGGCGCGACCAGGACGAACTGCTGGCGGGCGCGCGGGTCGAAGTCGCCCCCTACAAGCGCGACGCCAGCGATTTCGTGCTGTGGAAACCGTCTACGCCGGACCTTCCGGGCTGGGACAGCCCCTGGGGGCGCGGCCGGCCCGGCTGGCATCTCGAATGCTCATGCATGATCGAAAAGCACCTGGGCCGGACGATCGATATCCATGGCGGCGGCATCGATCTGGTCTTCCCGCATCACGAAAACGAAATTGCGCAATCCACCTGCGCCCATGGCGGCGATACGTTCGTGCGCTACTGGCTGCATAACGGGTTCGTCAATGTCGACAGGGAGAAAATGTCCAAGTCCATCGGCAACGTGCTGCTGGTACATGAACTTCTCGAACAGGCGTCCGGCGAGGCGATCCGGCTTGCCCTGCTGAGCGCCCATTACCGCCAGCCACTCGACTGGACCGATGACGGTCTCGACCGGGCGACGAAGATGCTCGACCGGCTTTACGGCGCCGCCCGGGCGTTAAGCGAAGTCGATGCGTCCCCCGACGCGGCGCCCGACCCCGATTTCATCGCCGCGCTCAATGACGACCTCAACACGCCGAAAGCAATGGCCGCCCTGTTCGAACTGGCGCGGCAGGCCAATGTGGCCACCGCAGAGGACGACAAGCGCCGGATCAAGGGAACGCTGCTCGCCTCGGCGGCCCTGATCGGACTGCTCGAACAGGATCCGGAAGACTGGTTTTCCGGCAATTCCGATGACGGCGACGGCCCTGACCCCGCTGAAATAGAAACCCTGATCGAAGCACGGAACGATGCGCGGGCGGCGAAGGATTTCGCTGAATCGGATCGAATTCGCGACGAACTGTCGGCGAAAGGTATCCTGCTGGAGGATGGCGCCGGCGGCACCAAGTGGCGCCGCGCCTGATGACGGGCCGGCCGGACTGGCCAAACCGGATAGACTGAAAACCCCCGAGGCCTAGTCGGCGTCTCCGGCATCTCCGTTGAATGCCAACGATTCCGGGCTGCGCAGATGCAGGTCGCGCTGCGGATAGGGAATTTCGATGTCGTTCTCGGCAAAGCGGTCCCAGATACCGAGCAGCAACTGGCTTGTCACATTCGCACGCCCGTTCATCGGATCGTTGATCCAGAACCTGATTTCGAGATCGACGGAGCTGTCGTTGAATTCCCGGAGCAGACAGACCGGTTTCGGGTCCTTGAGTATCCGGTCGGTCTCTGCCGCCGCGTCCAGACACAGTTCAATCGCTTTGTGAATGTCGGACTTGTAATGAACGCCGACCACTTTCTTCAGACGGAGAAGATTGTTGCTGTAGGACCAGTTCTCGACACGTGTGGTGATGAACTCCTCGTTCGGAATCAGATGTTCGATCCCGTCGCGGGTGATCACGGAAGCGTAGCGGGCCCCCAGCGAATCTATTTTCCCGTAATATCCTGCGACCGCGATGGTATCGCCCGGCTTCACCGAACGGTCAAGCAGCAGGATGATCCCGCTGACGAAATTCGAAACCACTTTCTGCAGGCCGAACCCGAGCCCGACACCGACGGCGCCGGAGAAAACGGCAAGCGCTGTCAGATCGATCCCGACAGAATTGATCGCCGCAAGGATCGCCACCGTCACGAAGACAATCTTGATCATCTTGCCGATCAGCACCTGTACCGACGGCGTCAGGTTCGGCAGGTTCTGAACGCGCTGTTCCAGCAGACGCGACGATACCGTCGCCAGCCAGAGCAGCAGGATCAGCGTCGCCACGCCCTTGATCACGGTCAGTGCAGAAATTTTGACGTCGCCGATATTGACCGATGCACTGTCCAGTATCGCGATCGTCGGCGACAACAGGCCGACGATACTGAGCGCCGCGACAACCCACGCGGCGCAGGCGAAAAGGTTCGCCCAGACCGGGTCGCGGATAAGCTGGGATGCAACCCTGATCGCAACCCAGGCCGTCAAAAGACTGACGGTTATGTTTAGAAGTCCCGCGGGCCACGCCAGGGTGTCCGCAAGGACGAGGATACCCATCTGCAGCAGCAGCCAGATGATCGGCAGCGACAGTTCGCTCGCCTGACGCGCCACGGCATCGCGCCACCTGTCCGGCAACCAGTCGAAAATCTTGCGGTACATCCGGCGCGCCGGTTTTGCGAGCACAAGCGCAATCAGGAATGCGACGGCGATACAGACTGCCTGGGTGCCGGTGCTGATCGTCAGTAGATCCGTCTCGGCCCATTTCTGCAGACTGGCGAGCCATTCCTTCGCCATCGATAGGTTCATCGGATACCGCTTACAAAGTGATGTTGCGGCCCAGTCTAACCAGAACCGAAGAACATGTCAGGGAATTTGCCCGGCGGCTGTTCTCCTCCGCCGGGAACCGCTTAGGCGGCCAGGCGGGCGTCCCGGGCGACAGGGTGGAGATTCCCGAGGAATATTCTCGCGCAGTTTTCCCATGAATATCCGGATGCGTGTTCACGCGCATCAGCACGCGACAGGGTCAGCGCCTTGCGCGCCGCCGCCGCCAGGTCGTTATCAAGCACACCGGCGCGGGGGTCCGTGACCACGTCGGCCGGCCCCGGAACGGGAAAGGCTGCCACCGGAACGCCGCAGGCCATCGCTTCGAGCAGCACAAGTCCGAACGTATCCGTCAGGCTGGGAAAGACGAACACGTCGGCGGCGGCGAAATGCGCGGCAAGCGCTTCGCCGTGTTGTTCGCCGGCAAATACGGTATCGGGGTAGCGGGCTTCGAGCTGGCTGCGTTGCGGGCCGTCGCCGACGACGATTTTCGTGCCGGGAAGGTCGAGACCAAGGAAAGCTTCGATATTCTTTTCAATCGCCACCCGGCCGACAAACATAAAAACCGGTTCGTCGAGGTCGGCAAACAGGCTCTTTCGTTGCGGCCGGAACAGCCCCAGATCGACACCGCGGGTCCACATTTTCGTGTTGGGCAGCCCCCGGCCCTCGAGCTCGCGCTGAAGCGTCGGCGTCGCAACCATTATCCCTTTCGACGGTCCGTGGAACCACCGCAGCACCGCCCAGGACCAGTCCACCGGAATTCTGAACCGGGCATGCACATACTCGGGAAAACGGGTGTGAAAGGCCGTGGTGAACGGGAAATCCCGCTTCAGGCACCATTTCCGTGCAGCGATGCCCAGCGGGCCTTCGGTTGCAATATGGATGGCATCGGGCGCTTCCGCCGTAATCAGCGCCGAAAGGCGCGCCCCGGCATTGATGCAGAGCCGGATTTCGGGATAGGTCGGACACGGAATGGTGCGAAACATATCCGGCGTAATGAAAACGACCCGATGGCCCATGCGCTCGACCTGTTCGCCGACCGTCTTCAGGGTCCGGACAACGCCGTTGACCTGAGGAAACCATGCATCGGTGACAATGACGATCTTCATCGCCGCCAGCACATTACCGCCGGTCATGCGTCGGCCCCTGCGGGCGCGCGGTGCGGCATCACGCCGACATGTCCGATTTCGGCAAAGCGGATGATCTCGAGCCGGCCATCCATGTGTTCGACGAGCGCCGTGCAGCTTTCGACCCAGTCGCCGTCGTTGCAATACAGCACGCCGTCGATATCGCGCATTTCCGCATGGTGAATGTGTCCGCAGACGACCCCGTCGACGCCACGTCGCCGCGCCTCGGCCGCAACGGCGCCCTCGAAGCGGCTGACGAATTCGACGGCGTTTTTGACCTTGTGCTTGAGATAGGCGGAAAGCGACCAATACGGCAGGCCCAGCCCGCGGCGCATCAGGTTGAACCAGTGATTGGTGGTCAGCGCAATGTTGTACGCCCGGTCGCCCAGGAAGGCGAGCCAGCGGGCATAGGTGACGACGCCGTCGAAATCGTCCCCATGCAACACCAGGAAACGGCGCCCGTCCGCCGTTTCGTGCAGCGCTTCGCGCTCGACCGAGACACCGCCGAACTGCATCGCCGTGTAATCCCGAAGCGCCTCATCGTGGTTGCCGGGGACATATATAACGGTCGTGCCCTTCCGGGCTTTGCGCAGAATTTTCTGGATGACGTCGTTTTGACTCTGGTTCCAGTACCACGTCTTTTTCAGCCGCCAGCCGTCTATGATATCCCCGACGAGGTAGAGATATTCCGAGTCGGTCTGTCGCATGAATTCGAGGAGGTAGTCGGCTTTGCAGCCCCGTGTTCCGAGGTGGACGTCGGAGATCCAGATGGTGCGGTAGCGGAACGCGCCTTCATCGCCGCCACCCCCCGCCGACGGTGCATGCGGATCGCTGCCGGAACAACGGCTCGGTTTAGTCTGGGCATTTTTTGCTTCCATTGGTTCGTTGAGACGAAATGAAGCCGGTCGTGCAATCTTTTCGAAGACCGTCCCGATACTCGTCATGATGATCGCCATTCGCGGTTTCGACATCTGCGCGGCGTTTCCGCGCGATGTAACCCAACGGTCACATCGCACGGATAGACAGCGCCGGGACAATCTGGCCGGAGCCGATTGCGGATTTATGTCACTTTGGGGACAATTTTGTGGATAAGCTGTGGATAACCCGGTGAACGGCGATCCCGCCCATCGAAAAATAACCATTATTTTCAACCCGGTAGCCGGAAACCGTCGCCATGCCCTGCTGGACGAGGTGGTTGCGGCCCTTGCCGGCCGGGGTGTCGATATTTCGGTGATCGGTACGACGGGTCCCGGGAACGCAACACAGATCGCGGCACAGGCCATTCTGGAAAACGCCGATATCGTCGTTGCGGCGGGTGGCGACGGCACGATTAACGAAGTCGTCTCCGGCGTTATCGGCTCGAACGTTCCGGTGGGCATTATCCCGATGGGGACGGCGAACGTCCTGGCACTGGAACTGGGCCTCCCGCGTCGTCCGGTCGATATCGCCGCAGCTCTGACCGACGGCCACACCCGCCCCCTGCATCTCGCCCGGGTCAATGGCAGGCGTTTTCTTCTGATGGCGGGCGCCGGTTTCGACGGCCAGGTGGTCCATGCGATCACCCCCGGCATGAAGCGGCGCTGGGGCAAATATGCATTCCTGCTCCAGGGCCTGCGGGCGATCCTGTCAAATCCCGCCAGAAACATGACGGTCGAAGCGGACGGACAACACATCGCCGCTGCCTGGGTGGTCGTGACGAATATTTCCCGCTATGGCGGCCCCTATACACTGGTGCCCGGCATAGACCCCGGCGCGGCATCGCTCGTCGCCGTTGTCTTCCGGAACGCCGGCCCGTTCGCCATGTGCCGGAACATGATCCGCATCGGTCTGGGAATCGCAGTCCGGTCCGGTTCCGTCACAACGATCCAGGCAACCCGCTTTCTCGTCCGCGGGCCGGACGGGACGGATATCCCCGTCCAGATCGACGGCGATGCCGCCGGTACGCTGCCGATCGAGATCGCCGCAAGCGACGAATTCGTACGCATCCTCGCGCCGCCGCTCCGGCGCTAGGTTGCGGTCGATGCCTCACGCTTTCGTCAATTGCGTTGTGCGGTCAGGCTGCCATATGTGATCCTGTTTGTGATCGGGATAAATTCCGGCATCCGAGGATTGATAAATGTCTTACGCGCTTGCAGCCGCCCTGGGCGTCGTTGCACTGGGGTCCATCTGGTTTTCGCCGCGGGCGCTGGATACGGCCGGTTTCTTTCGCGGCACATCGCAGGACGGCGCGGCGCCGGGCCTGCTTACCCTGGTGTTTTCCCAGGTAACCACCTGGGTCTTTGCGCGCTCGCTGATGAACGCCGCAATCCTCGGATACTTTTACGGCGCGATGGGCACGATCGCCTATGCCGCCTATTACCTGTCCTTCCTCACCGGCGCCTGGATTATCGACGCAATCCGGTTCCGGCACGGGTTCGATTCGGTCCAGTCGTTTCTCGCCGACAGATACGGCCCCACCGGTGTCTGGTGCTACAATGCGCTCGTCGCCGTCCGGCTCCTTTCCGAGGTATTCGCAAATCTTCTGGTGATCGGCATCATTTTCGGCGCCGCCGGGTCGACCGCCTATATCGCATCGATCATTGTGCTCTCGCTGGTCACCCTCGGATATTCCGTTCTCGGCGGGCTGCGGGCGTCGCTCCGCACCGACGTCTTCCAGATGAGCATCCTGATCGCCGTCCTGATCGCACTGGTCGTCCAGACCGGTCTGGTCAGCGGCTACGATATCCCGGCGATGGTGATCAGCAGCCCGGATACGAGCGGCCCCGGCTGGGTTCTGCTTGCCGTCGCCCTGCTCCAGGTATGGAGCTATCCCCTGCACGACCCGGTGATGATGGACCGGGGGTTTCTCGCCGACCGCACCACAACCCGAAAGAGCTTCTATCACGCATCCTGGCTCGGCATCGTCTGCATTCTTGTCTTCGGCTTTATCGGCGTTCACGCGGGCCTGTCAAAGGAAGCGGGCGAAACAATGGTAATGACGCTGGAACGGCTGCTCGGCCCCGAAACGATGCTGCTGTTCAATTTTGCAATTATCATCTCTGCTGTCTCGACACTGGATTCGACACTCGCATCGTCCGCCAAACTGGCCATTGTCGATATGAAGGCAGGACGCGAGACCGTTGCCAATGGCCGGATCGCCATGGTTCTGTTCCTGCTGGGCGGGCTGGTATTCGTCTTTGCCGGATCGAAGGACCTGTTCAGCGCGGTCGCTGTCAGCGGCACCGCATCGATGTTCCTGGCGCCGGTCATCTTCTTTTCGATCTGGTCAGACGCCCGGCCGCCGCTATGGTGCTTCCTTGTCGCCTTTGTCGCCGCCATGGCCGGTGCCGCCTTCTATTTCCTCGAAGCAGGCGGGACGTTGACGCTGATCGAGCCGCTTACCGGGATTGCCCACAAATACTCGAAATTGTTGATGATCTGTATCGCCGTACTGGCGACGGGATGCGGGGCATTTGCCGTCGGTCTGCTGGCCGGGCTACGCCGATAGATTCGTTTCAGTCTTCCGGTCTCAGCAGAATAAAAAACGGCCCTTCGACGCGCCAGACCGGCTCGCCGTCCTCATCGAGACCGGACATCTGGAATTTGACCAGCCCACGGTCCGGCTTCGACTTCGATTGACGTTTTTCGAGGACCCGAACCTGCGGCCGGATCGGCTGCCCTGCCCGCACCGGTTTCAACCACTGGAACGTCTCGAACCCCGGCGATGCCAGCCCCGCCGTATCCTTCATCACCGCATCCAGAAACGGCGCAACGCAGTTCAGCGCGGTCTGCCAGCCGCTCGCGATGACGCATCCGTATGGGCCGTCGGCCGCAGCGACCGGATCGGTGTGCATGGGCTGGGGGTCGTACTGGGCAGCGAATGCGATCACGGATGGCTCGTCCAGTATCCACGGATCGAAATTCCATTCCTGGCCTACGGTGAAATCTTCAAAATATCGCGACGGCATGCGAACTCCCCGACGGTTGCCTGTTTCGGTCGATAATCCCCGCCGGTTCGCGGCGCTGCAACCTGAATATTGCGGCGCACCGGATATCTTGACGCGCGCCCCCAACCCGATAGGTTTGCCGCGTGGCAAATCGATAGGACACCATGACAGATTCACCGGAGATAGTGTTTTCGGTCGACGGACCCGTTGGCAGGATTCATCTCAACAAACCGAAGTCTCTCAACTCACTGACCCAGAATATGTGTGCCGGGATGTACGAACATCTGGTCAGATGGGCGGCCGATGACGATATCCATGCCGTCGTGGTCACGGGCGAAGGCGACCGCGCCTTCTGTGCCGGCGGCGACGTTATCCAGGTCAGTACCGGCGGCAAGAAAGACCCTGTCGCCGCCCGCGAGTTTTTCCGCGTCGAGTACGAAATGGATCTCGCGATCGCGGATTTCCCCAAACCCTATATCAGCCTGATCGACGGCATCGTCATGGGTGGCGGTCTCGGCATTTCGGTCAACGGCCGGTACCGGGTGATGAGCGAACACATTATGGCGGCCATGCCCGAAACGGGTATCGGCCTTCTGCCCGATGTCGGCGCGACCGCGTTTCTCAACAAATGCCCGGGCCGGATCGGTCTGTATCTCGGGCTGACCGGTGCGCGCCTCGATACCGCGGATGCGCTGCACGCCGGGTTTGCAACGCATTTCGTGCCCCGCGACCGACAGCAAAACCTGCTCGAATCCCTGGTCAGCGCGGAATATCTGGGGGACAATTTCGAGATCGTCGAGGGGATCATCGCCCTGTTTTCCGGCGATCCCGGCGATTCGAAGCTGCGGGCCCGCCAGAAAGACATCGACCGGCTGTTCGCCAGCGACGATGTTGAAGAAATCGTCTCGGCGGTAGAGGCCGACGGCTCCGAACTGGCGGCTGAAACCCTCAAGGCCTTCGGTCACATGTCGCCGACCAGTTTGAAAATCACCGCGAAACAGCTTGCCGACAACCCGGGCATTTCGGTCAAGGACGCGCTGATCCTCGAATACCGTATGGTCAGCCAGGTATTGCTCCGCCACGAATTCTACGAGGGCATCCGCGCGGCCCTGGTCGATCGCGACCGGTCGCCGAAATGGAAACCGGCAACGCTCGCCGACGTTACAACCGACTATGTCGACGCCCATTTCGAAAGCCTCGGGGACGGCGAACTCGTCCTCAACCCGATTTTCTAGAACCAGACCGCCAACAGGAGAACCTCCATGGCCTACGAACATATCATCGTCGAAACACGGGGCCGCGTCGGCCTGATCACGCTGGACCGGCCGGAAGCGCTTAACGCGCTCTGCTCGCCCCTGATGGACGAACTGACTGCGGCGCTCGACGCCTTCGAAGCGGACGCGAAGATCGGTGCCATGGTCCTCACCGGCTCGGAAAAAGCGTTCGCCGCCGGCGCCGACATCAAGGAAATGCAGACCAAGACCTGGTCAGAAGCCTATATGGAAGACTTCATCACCGCGGGCTGGGAGCGTCTCACGCGGTGCCGCAAGCCGGTGATCGCCGCGGTCGGCGGATTCGCCCTGGGGGGCGGTTGCGAAGTGGCCATGATGTGCGATTTCATCATTGCCGCCGACAGCGCCAAGTTCGGCCAGCCCGAAGTCAATCTCGGGATTCCGCCGGGCGCGGGCGGCACCCAGCGGCTGACCCGATTTGTCGGAAAATCCAAGGCGATGGACATGTGCCTGACCGGCCGTTTCATGGATGCGGAAGAAGCCGAACGCGCCGGGCTCGTCTCGCGCGTTGTCCCCGCCGCCGACCTGATCGACGAAGCGGTAAAAGCGGCGGAAACGATTGCGTCAAAGTCGACACCCGCCAATATGATCATCAAGGAATGCGTCAACCGCGCCTATGAAACCACCCTGTCGGAAGGTGTCCGGTTCGAGCGCCGCATGTTCCATTCCTGCTTCGGCTCGCAGCACCAGGTCGAAGGCATGGCCGCCTTTGCCGAAAAACGGAAACCGGCATTCGACAACGGCTGACCGCGACGGCACCCGTAATCGACGATCCGCCTCCCGGCGCCCGCATTGCGGATGCCGGGAGGTTTTTTTGCCGCCGCGGCGCTTCTCAATCGGGTTTTCTATTCGGGCCCGATATGCGTAACATCGGGCCGCACGAAGGGGATCGCACTGCATGAATACAGTCGCCTACGCTGCCTCGATCGGACATTCGGTCTGGTTTTCCCACGATGCGGGAGAGACCTGGAACCGGGCGAATACCAATACGGGCGGCATTTACAATGAATCGCGCTGCTGGTGCCTCTCGACCCACGCGGACCGGCCGGGCGAAGTGCTTTCCGGTACCGATATCGGCGTCTATCGATGGACCCCGGCGGCGGAGAGGTGGAACTACATTGCGTCGCCGATGGACGGCCTGCATATCCAGCAGATCGGCCAGCATCCGCACGATCCGGACTACATCGTCGCGGGGACGCGGCCTGCCGCAATCTTCATTTCGGAAGACGGCGGCGAATCCTGGGTAAAGGCGCCGGTCGGAAACGCGTCGGAATCCGAATTCATAAACACCCCGCGGGTCACGTCCATCCAGTTCGACCCGGTCGACCGCGACACGTTATGGGTGACCATCGAGATCGACGCGATCTGGCGATCCCGCGACCGGGGCAAAACATGGCAACGCCTGAGCGACGGCCTGCGGACGGACGACGTTCACAACATGGTCATCTTTGACGACCTCGGCAAACGCCGGGTGCTGTGCTCCACCGAACTGGGCCTGCACCGCTCCGACGATGACGGCGAGACCTGGCATTTCGTGGACGTGCCGCAGGCGCCCTGGCCCTATTTCCGCTGCATGGTCCGCCGCGCGGACGCATCCGGCGTGATGTTCCTGTCCGTCGGCGACCGGCCGTCGGGCGAAACCGGCCTGTTGCTGCGCAGCCGTGACTGGGGCGAGACCTGGGAAGATGCGGGACTGCCGACACCGGTGAATTCTACGATCTGGTGGATCGGCACCAATCCCGCGGATCCCCTGCTGATTTTCTGCTGCACGATCATGGGACAGATATTCCGGTCGACAGACGGCGGCGAAAATTGGGTGAAAATCAAGCGGGAACTCGGCGAACTGCGCATGGTCGCGTGGCAGCCTGCTGTAGCCGGCTGAACGCACCGGGCGATAGCAAAACACAACCGGCTGCTGTAACTTTCGGCGACAGCACAGGAGGATGAAATGACCGAATTCGAGATGCCGCAACATGTGATCGACCGCGTCATGGAAAAGCGCGGGCGGTTGAACGTATTCGATACATTCGATCCGAAGAAGACTGCGTTCCTCGTGGTCGATATGCAGAATTTCTTCGTCGACGGGGTGCAACCCTGCCTCGATATCATGCCCGGCATCAACCGCCTGGCCGGCAAGGTCCGGGACGCCGGCGGGCTGGTCGTCTGGGTCGTCCTTACGGTCGCCGAATCCGAAGACGGCCCCAGCCTGTGGCCGATCTATCACGACAATTTTTTCACGGAAGAAAAAATGAAGGCGCATAAGTCGGGCCTTACGCGCGGCAGCACGGGACACGCGATCCACCGCAATCTTGACGTCCGCGATACCGATCTCGTTTCGGAAAAGACCCGGTTCAGCGCGCTTGTGCAGGGAGCGTCCGACCTGCACGAACAATTGCAGGCACGCGGGATAGAAAACCTTCTGGTCGGCGGCACCCTGACGAATATGTGCTGCGAATCCACCGCCCGCGACGGCATGATGATCGGCTATCGCGTGATCATGGTCGAAGACTGCAATGCATCGCGTAATGATGAAGACCACCTCGCGGGCCTGACCTCGGTTTACCAGAGCTTTTGCGACGTGCGCTCCGCCGACGATGTTATCGACAACGTCCTCGGGCTCGGCGACACCGCGTCGGCCGCAGCGGAGTAAGAGACAATGACCGGCCAGACCCGTATTCCCTGCGTCATCCAGCGCGGCGGCACATCGAAAGGCCCCTATTTCCTCGCCTCCGACCTGCCGGCAGACCCCGAACTGCGCGACCGCGTCCTGTTGTCCATCATGGGCTCGCCGGATGTCCGCCAGATCGACGGACTCGGCGGCGCCGACCCTCTCACCAGCAAGGTGGCGATCGTCAGCAAATCGGCCATCGACGGCGTCGACCTGGACTATCTGTTCTGCCAGGTAAAGGTCGACCAGCCGGCGGTCGACGTAACTCCCAATTGCGGCAACATGCTGGCCGGGGTAGCGCCGTTCGCGCTGGAGCACGGGCTCATCCCGGCGGTCGACGGTCGCACGACCGTCCGCGTGCACATGGTCAACTCGAACAACCTGTGCGATGTCCATATCCAGACCCCGGGCGGCGTTGTCACCTATGACGGCGACGCCCGGATCGACGGCTCGCCCGGCACATCGGCCCCGGTTCTGATCGATTTCCTGGACACCGCCGGTTCCGCCTGCGGGTCGCTGCTGCCTACAGGGAATGTGGTCGATATCGTCGACGGCGTCGAAATCACCTGTATCGATAACGGGATGCCCGTGGTGATCCTGCGTGCCTCGGATGTCGGCGCGACGGGATACGAAACCCGGGACGAACTGAACGCGGCGGACGACCTGAAGAAACGCATCGAATCCATCCGCCTGCAGATCGGCGAGGCCATGAACCTGGGCGACGTGACCGAAAAAGTCGTCCCCAAAATGTGCCTTGTCTCGCCGCCGGCAAAGGGCGGCACGATCAATACACGCTGTTTCATTCCCCATGTCTGCCATGCTTCTATCGGCGTTCTGGCTGCGGTCACAGTGGGCACGGCCTGTGTTCTGCCCGGCTCCACGGCCTACGATATGGCGGAGATCGCCGAGGGCGAGCCGAAGATGATCTCGGTCGAACATCCATCGGGCGAGTTTTCGGTCGAACTGGAAACCGGCGAGCCGGTTGACGGCATCCCGCAGATAAAACGCGCCGCCTTGCTGCGCACGACCCGTCGGCTGATGGAGGGCAATGCGCTGGTCCCCGCCGCAATATGGGATGGCGCGACCGGTTTGCTGTCCGAGGCCGCAGAATGAGCGAAGCGGCGATTGTCGAACGGTTACAACGCCTCGACACGCCCGCCGTATCCGATGCGCTCGACCGGCTCGACCTGCCGGGGCGGATCACCCATCTGCGGCGGCTGACCACCGGGCAGCGCATTGCCGGCAAAGTCCTGACGGTAAAGCTCGGCACCGGCGAGGCCCTGAGCGGCCCGCCCCGGCATCTCTGTACGTCCGCCGTCGAAGCCGCAAACCCGGGCGACATACTGGTCATCGAGCAGCGCTCCGACGTCGAAGCGGCAGGCTGGGGCGGCATCCTGTCCAATGGCGCCAAAGTCAGAGGCATCGCCGGCATCATCTGCGACGGTCCGGTTCGCGATGTCGACGAAAGCCGCGATCTCGACTTTCCGGTTTTCGCGGATCGCGCCATCCCGACCACCGCCCGGGGACGCATCGTCGAAGAGGCCTTCAATGCGCCCGTGACCGTCGGCTATGTGACCGTCACGCCCGGCGACTACGTTCTGGCGGACGGATCGGGTATTTGCTTTCTGACCCAGGACCGGGCGGTCGAAATACTGGAAGTTGCCGAAATGGTCGCCCGCCGCGAAGCTCTGATGACCGAGGCCGTTCTCGCCGGCGAACCGATCAGCCAGGTGATGGGCGCCGATTACGAAGACATGCTCCGCAAGGATTAACGGAACAACCCGGCCAGCATGCCCTGCAGGCCGCAACCCACAAAATCGAGCTTACCCAGCGCCACCCGCCCGGCGACCGGATCTCCCTTCCGGAGAAGGACCATCAGGCGATCTGCCAGGCGCACGATCACGGCCGTTTCCATCGCCAGGCGTCTGCTGGACAATTGCTGCGGCAGCGGCCGGGCCAGCTGCATCAGCGCTTCGCATCCGTCCAGGCATTGATCGATCACGCGCCGCAGCCCGGGCGTTGCCGCATCGCGGTCCAGATCAGCGACCGTCACGCCCGCCGAGGCCATCCAGTCGCCCGGCAGGTAGACCCGGTCCAGCGCGCGATAATCGTCCACCAGGTCCTGCAGGTGGTTCAGTACCTGCAGCGTATTGCACAGCGCGTCGGACCCGAGATATTTGACCGGGTCCTCGCCGTGAAGGTCGAGCAGGAAACGGCCGACCGGCGACGCCGACAGGTTGCAGTACCCCATCAGGTCGTCCCAGCTGTCATAGCGCAGTTTCACCGCGTCCTGCTTGAAAGCCTGGATCAGGTCGAGCGCGTGGCGCACCGGAACCCCCGTTTCCGCCCCGCTCCGCAGAACCGCATAGGACTTCTCCAGCGCGGGATCGTCGGGAATCTCGCCCGTCAGCGCTTTTTCAAAACGATCAAGACGCGCCAGCTTGTCGTCCGGCGACAGATCGCCATTATCCGCAATATCGTCGGTGGCGCGGGCCAGGGCATAATACGTGGCGACATGCGGGCGCAGCGCCCTGGGCAACAGAAACGAGCCGACGGGAAAATTCTCGTCTTCCGCCCCCTTGCCGGTCGGCGTTTCGATATCGGTGGCGTCGGCTTGTGTCATCCCGGTCCTGCGTGAATTACGGACGAGCAATTGCGTCCGCAACGCCGCCTGTCAAGGCCGATGGGTCCGCCCTTTCCATTCGCCGCCGCGGCCCTGCCAGTGCCGCCGGGCCGAATCCAGCGTCATCAGGGTATACATCACCCCTGCGGCTGGAAGCATAAAACCGTACCACGGGCTCAATCCGTAACGATACAGGGTCGGGGCGAAGGCCCAGCCCATGGCGAACCAGGCGGCAAAGGCGGCGACCGTGGTCGGCGTTTCCCATAGAACGAGCCCCGTCACGGTCAGCACCGGCGGGAGCAGATACAGAAACACCATGGCGGCCACCGTACCCGCAAGGGCGAGGACGGAATAATTCAACTGGTGAAACGCCGTCCGCGCGACCATGCGCCAGATTTCTCCGACCGAATTATAAGCCCGGATGCTCCGGGTTTCGGTCGCAAGCGACAGCCGGATTCTGCCGCCCGTCGACTTGATACGCTGTGCAAGGGCGCAATCGTCGATCAGTTCCCCCGCGATGGCAGCTATTCCGCCGATCCGCTGCAACGCCGAGTGCCGCACCAGCATCGACCCGCCCGCTGCGGCCGCCATCTTCCGTGCCGGGTCGTTTACCCACGGGAACGGATAGAGTTTCTGAAAGAAGAACACGAAAGCGGGAATAAGAAGCACATCCCACGCCTTTTCGATGCGAAGCCGCACCATCAGCGAATTCAGGTCCAACCCGTCATCCTCCGACCGGGCCATCAACGACGCGAGTTCTCCCGGATGATGTGCGATATCGGCATCGGTGAGCCAGATATAGGCCGCCGGGTCCGGCGCTTTCTCCGCCGCGGCGATACCCTGGGACACTGCCCACATCTTGCCGGTCCATCCCGCAGGCGTGTCGCTGCCCTCGATCACGGTAACGCCGGGCACCTGGCGCGCCAGGGCCGCCGTGCCGTCTGTGCTGCCATCGTCGACCAGGAAGATGCGGATGTCGCCTTCATAGTGCTGTTCGGCCACCGAGGTCAGGGATTGTTCGATCACATCGGCCTCGTTACGCGCGGGTATGACGACCGCCACTATCGGCCATCGGTCGGGCTCTGTCTCACCTTCGGCCACGCGCTGATCGGCGCGCCAGAAATCTCCCCGGAGAACGAGCAGCCCGCCCCAGGCGGCCAGCACCAGTATCGCCAGGTAGAAAGCGGTCGGCACGGTCTGCAGGGCATCGGCCGTCATGGCGCGGCCCGGTGGTCAGTCGAATGCGTATCTGTACCTGAGACCGGCAAAATTCATACCTTCGTTGTCATCGTCGAACAGGGTGGCATTCGACATATGGGCGAGATACAGGGAAATGCCATGCCGCCCCGCCAACCTGTATCCGAGTTCGATGCTCTCGCGAAACAGAATCCGCGATCCCAGCGTAACTTCGCCGTTATCGTAGTGCGACCGGTTTCCGGGAAGCTTGCAGCTGTCCACAGGCTGACACGTCCGCACTGCCTGGTGAAGATTTCCCGTGTGGTAGGCAAATCCGAACGAGCCTGCGAGAAACCACCGGTTCTCGAACTGGTGTTGCCAGTTCAGCGCGAGATAGGCGGTGTGGGTCTCGTTGTCACTGTTCACCGACCCGCCGAGAACCGGATGCGGCGAGAACAGAAATTTCAGATATCTGTTCTCGAAATTCACAAACGTAACTTTGCGGAAGATAATCTCCAGATTCAGGTCGGCACTGTCGGATTCGGTGTTGTTGGCTCCCGGATCGTGGATCCAGCCACCAATCACCAGCTCCGCGACGATCGGCCGGCTTCCCGTCCCCACGGGCGCCTGCGTGGCTGGCGGGTTTTCCGTTGCACCTTCCGGCAATGGCCGGCGTTCCCTGACATCGATCTGCAGGCGATACTGACTACCGGGAAGCGGCGTCTCCGCGCGTATCGGCATCCCTTGTACCGCCGGGCGGAGCATCGCCGTGCCGCGGGGCGCATTTGGGACCGCATAGGGATGAGGCGCTTCCAGAAACCGGCTCATATCGTACAGGCGGTTGCCCGCGGCGGCCTCCGTCAGATTAACAACGGCGCCAATCAAACCGATTGCGACGCAAGCAAAACATTTTGCCCCCGAAAGCCCCATCCCGCCCCCCAGCGAAAACACCTCTTACCGGTGATTTCTGACCCAGGATGCGAGTCAGGGCAAGTCCGCAGGACCGCCCGGAACGTCCACTCATACGCGGTAGGCATATTCCTTGTCTGCCTGGCGCTCGATATCGGGCGGATAGGATGCCCGTTTGTCGGCGTAATACTGTTCGCGGTGATCGCCATCCGACGCCTTGTTGTAGGTCACATACAATACACGGCGCGGATCGTTGGTCATATTCGGCGCCGACC
>TARA_R110000868_G_scaffold84_3_pt1 | contig 16366 bp, 15 predicted proteins | sample TARA_R110000868 | Tara Oceans TARA_R110000868 (sample SAMEA4397489) | marine metagenome | biome: Polar Biome; feature: [SRF] surface water layer (ENVO:00010504); material: water (ENVO:00002006), including particulate matter (ENVO:01000060) such as... | depth 5 m | reverse complement strand
TTCGTACATTTGATTTAAGAGAATTGAGATAATCAAAATCTTAAAAAGATAAGGAAAAGGGAGACAAGAAATTGTCTCCTTTTTTTGTTATATAATAATTCAAAGTAGGTGTTTGTTCAAGTAAGTCACATAACGATTGACAATAAATAAATTCATAGGTATTTATTATTAAAATCAATTATTTATGAAAAATTTACTTTTATCTTTTTTTATCTTGTTAACAAGTTTTTTTGTTAACTCACAAGTTAGTTCTTACACGTTTGGGTCATCTGCTGGAACGTATACCCCAATAACTGGCGGTGCCAACTATGATAATTTTACAAGTTGGACAAACACAAACTTTTTAGATGACAATAACTCAACGGCATTAGAATCAATTGGGTTTAACTTTATCTATAATGGTACAACCTATACCCAATTTGGTGTTAACACTAATGGTTTTATAACATTAGGTGCATTACCAACTAATAGTTATACTCCACTATCAACAGGTACTTCAAATAATGTTATTTCAGCAATGGGTAATGATTTAATAGGTCGTGGTTCTTTTTTAGCAAATAGAACTTCTGGGAGTGCCGTAATTACAATTACAAGTGGTGATATATCTTTAATATCTGTGGGAGATAAAGTAAGTGGTACGGGTATTCCTGCGGGGGCGACAGTACTATCTAAAACCGCAACTACAGTTACAATTTCGGCAAATGCAACAACCACAGGTACGGGGTTTCATTTTAGATTTAGTAGGTCAACATTTGGTATTAGATTTCAAACAATAGGGACATCACCAAATAGGACATTAGTGGTTCAATGGACAGGATGGCAAAGATATACTACAACAGGATCATTTGGTGAGTTATATAACTTTCAAATAAGATTAAATGAAACAACTAATACAATTAATGTAGTTTACAATATACAAGGACCAACAAGTGCAACTGCAACAACGTTTCAAATAGGATTAAGAGGGACTACAAATACTAATTTTAATAATAGAACAACAACAACAAATTGGTCATCAACAACTGCAGGAACATTAAATACTTCAACAGTAACACTTTCAAGTACGGTTAAGCCGGCATCTGGTTTGACATACACTTGGACTCCCCCATCTTGTGTTGCCCCATCATCATTATTAGTAACTTACACATCACCAACTTCAGCTAATTTATCTTGGGCCGCATCACCATCATTACCAACAAACGGATATGAATGGGAAATTAGAACTTCTGGATTGGGGGGTAGTGGGGCAACGGGATTAGTTGCTAGTGGTAGTGTTGGTGCTGGTGTTACATCCGCATCTACCTCATCATTAACCCAAAATACAACATATACATTATACGTTAGAAGTAATTGTGGGGGGACGTTTAGTTCTTGGAATGCGTCCGCAAGTTCAACCTCTCCAACACCACCACCATCAAATGATTATTGTTCTGGATCAACAAATCTTCCTTGTGGTACTAGTTCATTGGCGGGAACAACGGTGGGAACGGTTGTTGAAACCGCACCATTTTCATTATCATCTAATTATGGTGTTTGGTATACATTTGCGGGTGACGGACAATCAACAACTATTACATCGACAACAACATTTGATCACAGTTTATTGTTTATGTCCGGATCTTGTAGTGGATTAAGTTATATAACTAATATTGATAATTCAATATCGACCGAAACATACACATTTACAACCACAGTAGGAGTTCAATATTATATTTATGTCGCACATTATTTAACTAGTAGTTTAACTACCGGTACTTTTACTATATCTAGAACTTGTACCGCACCTCCGGTACCACCAATCAATGATAACCCAAGTGGGGCGATTGATTTAACAATCTCAAACACCGTTACATACGTAACATATACCAATGTAAACGCGACTAACACAACAACTGAATCCACACCAAGTTGTGCTGCGTATGTTGGGGAAGATGTTTGGTTTAAAGTTACACTTCCACAATACGTAACATCATTGGATTTTGATACTCAAACAGGTGTAATTACAGATGCTGGTATGGCTATATATAGGGGAACTCCGGGATCGTTAGTGGAAATACAATGTGACGATGATAGTTCACCAAATGGGGCAATGTCATTTATTTCAAGAACAGATTTTTTTCAATATGAAACAATTTATATTAGAATATGGGAATATAATGGTGGAACAGTAGGAACATTTGGTATTTCAGTTACCTCACCACAACCGTTACCGGTAGAAATGTTATATTTTGAAGGAATCGGATATGAAACGTCAAACCTTTTAAGATGGTCAACGGCAAGTGAAAACAACTCCAATTACTTTTCAATAGAAAGAAGTGTTGACGGATATGATTGGAGAGAGGTTGGAAAAAAAGAATCTGCGGGAAATTCAAATGAAATAATTAATTATTCATATGTTGATTTGTTTACAAACTTTTCAACGGTCTATTATAGATTGCAACAATATGATTTTGACGGTCAATACAAGACTTACGGACCAATAGTCATAACTAACTATCAAACAGACAAAAAGATTGTAAAATACGTTAATTTATTAGGTCAAGAAGTGGGTATAGATTCAAAAGGTGTTATTATTGAAGTATATGATGATGGTACTATGAGAAAAATAATTAGATGATAAAAAATTTTGATTTTATAAGAAGGTTGTTTGTTATAGTTCTTGCTATACTACAACCTTTTATCATTTATTTTTATTGTGGGGAATTACCATCAATATCACAATCGTGGGAAACCGATTTACAGTTTTTATTTATTTTAACAAATGCACTTGTTAGTTATTTCTTTTTTGAGTTAGATGAATGGAAAATACCGGCAATGTTTTTATTATTATTAACCTCATTTTCAGTTCCTGATCATTTTTGGTTACATAATATATTTGCAATACTTTTTTTTGTCACTTGTTTAGTTCCGTTATATCTTGCAAAAAGATTTAAATATTATTTCTTTATCTATTTAATATCAATTTTTTTCTGGGTTTTTAAAGGGTTTTTTTGGATGGAGACATGGGGAATATTAACATTATGTACATATCATCTACATTTAATGTTATATAAAGTGTATCTATTGTCTAGACATAGTTCTAATGGCCTTTGATATAACTTCCGTTTCGCCTATTGTAAAGGAACCTCTTTTATGAGCCGCCTTCACCGACTCAACTAAATAATATATTGAGTGTTCTTTATCCATTGTGGATAAAATCACCTCAAGGTGTTCTTCATTTAATAAATCAATGGATCCAAATAAGTTACCAAATAATTCTTTATTATTATCATTTTCCATTTTAACAAATATTTATATTAAATAATGATAGATAAAAAATTAATAAAGAAAATATTATTAGAGGCGACCTCTGATGGTGGAGGTAGAGGATCATATATTGCTCCTTTACAACCGGGAATACGTTTGTTTAAGAAAGTAGATATTCAACCCTTCACAATACCTGTTTCTAAATACGATAGTCCAATGTTAGAGTTTGATAGTTATGATGGTAAAATGGATGAAACAAAAAAACAGATAAAAAAAATTGAGACTAAAGCAAAAAAAGTTAGTAACTACCTTAAAAAACACCCAAACGCAACTTTATCAGATGATGAAGGTAATAACATTAATCAAACTCCGGGTAAAAATTTAAAAATAGTCCCAATTAAAGAAAATATAAAAATAGATCAGATAATCAAAAAAATATTATTAGAGGCGACCTCTGAAAAAGCAACTAGGGGTTCTTATGTTTCCCCTTTATTGCCTGGATATAGAGAGTTTGAAAAACATCAAAACGCACCATTTACTGAGTTTGTCACCCAATGGGATGATGCAATGTTAGATCACGATAGTTTAGATGGTAAAATGTCAACCAAAAAAAGTGAAATAAAAAAAAGAGAAAAAAGAGCTGAAAAAATTGCTAAATATATAAAAAACAACCCTGACGCTTTTACGTTTGCTGACGATGGAGGGGTTATGAACTCAATACCGGGTAAAAAATTAGATGCAAAACCAATAAAAAACTTTGACCCAAAAAAAACCGTCGTTAAACTTGGTGAATGGGTTGAGATAACTCCAGATATAATTGTTGAGGATCTTGCGGTTTGGTTTGGTAAAAAGAAAAAACCAAAAGGATCTTCACAACCAAAAGGGCCTTGGGTTGATATCTGCAGAAAAGTTGATGGTAAACATCCCCCTTGTGGTAGACAGGATTCGGATAAAGGATCATACCCAAAATGTAGGGCGGCTGGTGTTGCGGGTAAAATGTCGGATTCACAAAAAAAATCTGCTTGCCAACAAAAAAGAAAGGCTGAAAAAAATGATCCACAATCGGGTAAAGGTCAAAAACCGGTTATGACATCTTATAAAACAAAAAAGGAGTCCGTAGACTCCATAGTATCTAATATCTTATCAGAAATTAGATATTCGTTCTAAAACATTGTGTAGAGAATTTTTAATTTGAGAATTAATGAGATCTTCATAATTAAGTCTTCTTTTTTCTGTTTCATTATCAAAAATAAAAGATATTCTTTCCCAATCCCTTTTAGTTAATTTTACATTATAATGATAAACGTGATTTGTTAAATCAATAGACCCGTCCATCATTGTAATAAAGATATCCATAGATTTATTCTCAACGTATCTTTTGTTTGAAACTGGGGCAATCATAAATTTTGTTTCCGGGTGTTTGATAACCTTTAAACAAATGTGAAAACAAGTTTTTTCATATGAACTTTTATCCGGTTCGTATGTTGGGACTATATGTTCACTTTTTTTAGTCCATAAATAAAATCTTAATTTTAATCTTCTGAAAAATCTTTTTATTCCTTTTGCCATATCTTATTGTTTATTTCAACAAAGATATATAAAAAAATAGTAATATAAAAAATTTTTTTAATAAATTTTTAACAAAAAACTCCAGAACAATGTTTTTTACCGTCAAGTCCTTTGATTTTTCCTTTACATACTTGAACAGCGTGACCGTTCGCATAAGCTGAGGGAAATACATCATATTTAGATTTTGCTGACGCAAGACCTCTAGCGCATAATTTTGTTCCAGTTTTTTTTCTACCTTCCATCATAACCATATCTTCATCATCAACAGACACATCACCATGTGTTTTGTTCATTAAAAAATCAAAAACTTGATCCATATTATTTTTGGCTTCAGATATATGATCTTGAGCCCAATCGTGACCATCTTCTAAAATTGACTCAACCATAGATTCATCTAAGTCTAATAATAAATCACACTGTCTTCTCATTTGTTGAAGATTTGAGAAGAACATATATCTTGATGACATATGTTCTTCTTCCCTCAATATTTTTTTTATTATTCTGTCTATATTCATATTATTAATTATTTAATCCATTAATTCCACCTAATGTTATCATACTTAATTCCTCAATTGCTTTACCATATTGATTAGTCCAAACAGGATGAGGTGGTATTACGTGAGAAACGGTATTTCCGCTTGGCCCACATATCTCTAAACAAATTATAGCTTCGTTCCCAGAAGATAATGGTTCTAAACAATCTGCACAATTTGTGTAAAAATAAATAGGTGTGTATACTGGTGAATATGTAATTTCACAAACATCTAACAACTCGTAACAATCCGGAGTTCCATTTGAGAAAATAAATCCGTTTTCTTGAATAAGTGTTATTGTGTCAGGGTTCATTCCAATATAAGTAATTTCATTAGTTTTACAATTTTTCAATGTAACTTTATAGTTTATAGTTGATGTACATCCACTACAGCTATCATAAGTAATTGTACCATCAGAATAGAATAAACCACCTAAACTTGGTGTTGTTATTCCAGAAACCGTAGAACCTATTGTACCACAAACTGTTGCGGTTGATCCTATATTTCCTTGTATTACAGGACAAGATGTTGTAATTCTATATGATTTTTCTGATGAACTATTAAATGACCCTAAAAAACTAGTATTAATACCATTACTAACTCCTCCTGTAGGATCATCATTGTAAAATCTAGTATTGGATTGAATTACCAAATCAAAATAGTTTGGCTCGTTTTTATAAAAGACAAAACTGTATACTAATGGGGGACAATTATTAATATCTGTACAATCACAAGTTTCAAAATCAAGTAAGTCATAGTAAGTACCTTCATATCTTATTACAAAATTATCACCACTATTTGTTAGTCCTGAATACCAGTTAAAAACTACAGTATCAAGACCGACTGTTGGGTCTACCCCATCACTTGTTGAGATGTAAACACCAGGTAATCCGGTTCCATCTCCTGTAGGTATTTCATTTGGAATTGTAAAACAACAACTACCACTACCACTACCAAATGTTATATATGAATTTGTACCCATATAAACACTATCATATGTTTCACACAAGAAATTTGAACTAAAGTCAGTTGGGAAAGGGATCTTAATAAATTCATCATCTATACAATCACCTGAAAGTAACATTAAATCCAAACCGTCTGAAGTAATTTCTGAATAAGATATTTGCGATACATTAACAAGCTGACTATCAAAAGAACTTGGTACTGTTACATATCCAACAGGACCATCACAAGTTGTAAAATTATGTAAACTATAAGGTGAACTTTCTTGTATTTGAGGGGCGGATATAAATAAAACTCCAGGACCCTCAACACAATCACTACTATATACTCCAATTGATATCCAATCACCGGCATTATAATTTATGGTAATATCACCAGGCGTTGTTCCATAATTAGGTCCAAATATATTACCAGAGCCTGCTACTGAAAAATTAATATTTGTACTACCAATTGGCTCGTTTGGACTAACATAGTAAAACGGCCAGTCACAACAAAGATCAGTACTTGTTGTAAAATCATAAAACAAAGTTAAAGAACCTGATTGGGTTACTTGGTATTTAACATATGTCCAACCTGGATTACAAGAATCATTATCCGGACCAATTATTCCCCAGTTATCAAATGGTGCGGGAATAGGGTTGTTAAAATCAACACTACCATCACCTTGTATTTGTTCTGTCCAAGTATTCAAACATGTGTCACAATTATCAAAAACTAATGTACTATTAATAATTTCAGGATTATCAAAAACAAATGATGGTGCTTCTATTACCACATCAATAACTTGTTTACAAGGTGTTTCTCCACTCTGATAATAAATAACGTCACCAAAATTTAATAATTGATTTGATAGGATTAAATACGTTGTTGGTTCAGGAGTATTACAATCCTCAACAACATAGTATTGTCCGTTACAAGCAATACACGATTCACAACTTTGTTGTGGTTGGTAATTTATAATATTATTAAAAAATCCAAACTCACTATCATATGGTACTACATCTACTATTGTAAAACAACCTCTAATTGTAAATGAGCCTTCACCAATAAATGTTTCATTAATATATAAAATATCACCTATTTGATATTGATTACTAACCAAAATTGGTCCAGTAATTTCCGGATTAGCACAAGACTGAACAAGTGCTATTTGACTATTAGCCGATAAACACTCATTACAATTATTATTTGTTATCACATATTCATATGTTGGCGTTTGAGCTAAATTAAAAGTATCAACAAAACCACACCCAACAAATGAAGGATTATTAATATCAGATATTGTAACATAAATTTCAGGTGATAACTCAACATTTGAACCAACATAGTACACAATGTTTTGGTTATTAGAACAAATACCAACCTCATACACATACTGGTACGTGTATGTTAATTCGTCATTATTTAAACTGATTAATCGGTTATATTGTTCGCCAAGATAATCTGTAAACCATCCACCAACTAATATATTTCCATTTGATTCTAACATAACGGAGTTTACATCATTATTAAAACCACCACTAAGTGTGACAGGGTAAAAAGAATTATCCACCGATCCACTTGGGTTTAGTCTTATAATATATTCCGGGTTGAATGTTTGTCCGTAGACTGTGTCAATAACTTCGTTGAATTTACCAACAACTACAATCCTTCCGTCAGGTTGTACACACATATCAATTACGTAATCATTAAAATCAAATTTTGTATTAATTGTACAATTAGGGTTTAATCGTATCATATATCTGGATTGTATACCGTTATATTCATCAAATTGACCCCCACATAAAATTTTACCATCAGGTTGTAAAACAATTTTTTGAACTCTATTATTAAACCCAGAATTAAAGGTATTGAATATTGAACCTGTTTGGTCTAATCTAGCGATGTAGTTAGTGTTAATTCCATTATAATTATCAAAATTCCCCCCAACTAATATTTTTCCGTTATTCTCAACCTCAATTGAAAAAACCGAATCATTAAATCCATTCCCAATTCCAGTACCAAATGTTGTATCTAAAGACCCATTAGTGTTTAATCTTGCAATGTAATTAACTGGATCTGAATTATATCCACCAAAACTACCCCCAACTAATATTTTACCATCAGGTTGCACTTTTATTGCTCTAACAATATCACTAAAACCAGAAGTAAAATAATCACTAACAGATCCATCAGTATTTAATCTAATAATGTATCCCGTAGGGATTCCATTATAGGTATCAAAATACCCACCGACTAATATTTTACCATCAGATTCAATTTCTATTGCCTTAACATAGGCCGGATCACCAGACCCGTTATGTGTTAAATACGGACCATAATCAAATGTATTATCAACACTTCCATCAGGGTTAAGTCTAATTAAATGGTATGCAGTGTTTCCATCATATGAAGTAAAATTACCACCGACTAAAATTTTACCATCAGATTGTAATTTAGTTGTATAAATTAAACAATCATCAAAACCATTAGTAAAACCACTCCCAATTACAAATGAAGTATCTATTGTTCCAGCTGTTATCATTTTTTAATGTTTTTAAATTTTTCCATTATTTTTTTATAGGTTTCCTCACCATATAAGTTTAAAAAAACGTTAGTATTAACATTTTCTCTAACAAGTTTTTTTTCTGTTAATAAAGGAGAGACTTCCGCCTCTTCTTTTGGTTTTTGATCTTTTGATTTAAACTCCTCAATTTTTTTGACGAATTCCTCAAATTTTTTATTCTTTTTCTCTTTCATTTTTTATTAACTATTTGAAATTTAATCTGTTTCTTATAAGTATTTACTTCTCCCGAAGAAATTACCTTTAAATCAACATAATATTCGTTAGGTATTTTATCTCTTGTATCAAAAATAAAATAATACTCATTTGGTGTCCTATTTAATTTTGTCCAATCTTGAACTTGAACTTCTGTTGTTCCCTCTCTAACATAGACCCTATAAAACGCTTCTACTTTTGGTAACATCTTATTTGTTGTATAAGCTTGTTTTATAATAACCCCAACTTTTCTTAAATCGGTATTAAGAATTTTTTCGTCTTGTTTAATTCCAAAGAAATCAAACCCATAAACAGATGGGTCATTTGTTGAAGTTCCAATTTGAATATTTTTTTGAACCGGGTATAGAGCAAATTCATTATAAACGTCCGGTAAAACAAATCCGTCCATTGAGATATTTCTCCAAGTATCTTGAAAAATACAAGGTGTTTTATATCCTAAAAGAGGTGGTATTGTAACTTCGTAAACTCCTTTAGTTTTTGTACATGCTGTTAAATTTACTAGACCGGCAATTGGGTCACCACCAGCATCACTTATGGTAACTAATGGAGGATTGTCTAAATTTTTAAAATTCCCACCTTCATAAATGTATAAATACAATTTATTTGCCTTACCTAAAGAGAATGAGTTTCTATCATCTTCAATAAGGTCGTCATAATTCGTTTCTAAAAAAGGTTCATAAAATGTTTGGGTGTGCCTTGTAAAAAACCCAACAGAATATGTTCCTGTTGTCCCACTTAAATTTTCAACTTGTGGAACATAGGCAATTCCCCAACCCACACAATTTGGAATTCCGCCTTGTAATAGATTATTGATTTCACTTGTCATATCAAATTCAATGTTTTCATCACCAAATTCAAAATGTTGTTTATCAACAATTGTAAGACCTGAATATGGAAATAGACCACCATTGTTATTATCGTATATTCCTGGTTGTTCCCAAACGCCAATAGTTGTTGTTTGATACCAATTTGATGGACGATCAGAGTAGTTCTTATCATTTGGTATTCCAGTAATTACATCGTAGTAATCATACCCAACTCCTTCATCCCAAATTTGTGGTTGATCTGAATCTAAATTTACGTAAGGTATTCTAAATAAAATTAAATCAAATGAGGTTGACCTTAATCTACCTTGAGATGTTGTTCCATTTAAAAAATCTTTATCAAAATAACTTGTGTTAGTCATTCGTAAAGTATGTTTTGTATTGTTAGTACAACCGGTAGAAATAATACCTTGTACAATTTTTTCTTTAAGAAGTGTTAAATCAAGATCAAAAATAAATCTTGTATAACCAATAGGATTTACCAAACTTCCCTCACCATAAAATAATTCCATCACAGGATTTCTTCCTGTGTTTACAAAACTATTTGAAATAAGGGTGTTGTTTCTACTGAAATATGAATTATTAATTGACATTTACTTTTTTATAATAAATATCAATTAATCCGAATATTTTGATTTAATATAGTATTATTAGCTTGTTTTATTAATTTGTCAATTTTTTTGGCGCTAGCCCCACTTTTATAACCTTCATCAATTGGATTAATTCCAGGAAATGGATGGACATGGGAAAGTAAAAATTTAACAATCTCATTTAATAAAATCATCAACTGATCTCCCCTAACCATAGGATCTGTTTTATTAACAATTTCATCCGTAAATTTTGGTTGTGTAATTCCGTATAATGTACCCTTTAAATCAATGGGATCACCCTTTGTTGGTATTACTGATTTGTGAGAAAGTAGATATAAAAAATCACCCCCTAAAGCCCCATATGTAACCGGATTGGACTGATATGTTGATGTATCTATTGTTGAGGTTTTAATTGTGTCTTGTTGTCCTAAAATATTTTTATCCCACACAAGACCAAACCCAAATTCTTCATTTGATGGTGCCAATTTAATCTTTGAATAAAAATCAAGAACTGTTGTAAACTGAGTTAATCCGCTTACACCATTATCTATTGTACCCCCAAAATAAATTTCTCTATTATTTTTTGTTGGTCTAAAAACAAAAGGAAATTGATTTTCTAAATTTGACCCATCTTGAGAAGGATAAGACACATAACCATTAATATTGATCTTACCGTTATTAACCCCTTGTATGAATTGATTGATAAATGTAATTGAGTCTTCTTTTGTTAATCCACTAAAAGACAATTCAAATAATTTCGTATTAATGAAGGGAGTTAAGTCTGAATCTAAAAATATTTTATTACTTAAAGTTTCTGGAACCTTTTTAAGGTTATAAAGTTTTATAATCCCATCATAAGTTGTTCCGGTTGTTTCTGAATTAGTTATTTCCCACTCAACAAGGTTGTTAACCTCTTTTGGTATTTTTTCTGAAGTGGTTACCGTTTTTGGTGGGTTTTCCACTTTTTCTAAATTAAATGTTGAGATTTGTAAAAAAGATCTTTTATCATTTGGTACCGGTAAATTAAAGTCAGCACTTGATGATTGTAACGGATCAAGTTTACCTGACCTAATTAAAACGTCATTTTCTTTAACCACAATATCTGAAGTTCCTCTACCCATAATTGCATTATCTCCAGGTTCTGCATATATTCCATAAACTTTTGGGTTTGTTAAACCTGTTGTTCTATCTTTTAGTGAGTTTGCTGGTTTGAAGAACTCCCCACTTGCAAGCATTGATAGTGAGTTAGTATATTCCTCTTTAAAATTGTTTTGTGGTCTTGTAATTGGTCCTTGAATATAAAACTTACTATTATCTAATCTTTCAGATTTATTATAAAAAAATATGTTTACATACTCATTATTTTTTGGGACTTGATTTATATAATAAGGTAAAAGAGGTAAAAAAATAAAGGGGTCTTTTGAAGTCCATTTATCTGTTTCCTCAACCCAACCTTCGGGCAATGAATCTTGATACCTTTCATATAAGGGAACAACTCTAATTCTTCCGACCATCATCGGGTCTTGATTATCTTTTACGTAACCTTGAAAAATTGTTTTATCATCATACCACGCCTCTCGACTCATACTCTTTCAATATTATATTGTAACTTAATTCCAATTTATCTATATGAGAACTTAATTTTAATAAATTCTCTTTAGTTAATTCATAGTCTTTTTTTATGAATTCTAAAGCCAAAATAAGATCCTTATTTGGTCTTGTTTTGTGTTCTTTAATTATCTCCACAATTTTTGATGATTCTACTTTATCCATTTTTAACTTTTTTTTCCATAGCTTGATAATCCTTTAGTTATACCGATAGGTAAAACAGTCATTGGTTTTACCGCAACTTGAAGTCCTCCATTTTGTCTTTCTTCTTTATCTGAACCATCTAAAACCGCTTTTATTGATACCAACATTAAATTAGGACTACCGTCCGGCATAGGACCTGTCGGCAACCCAAGTTTTTCAAACTCCTCAATAACATTTAAAAATGCTCTTGTGGAAGAATATCCATCAAGTAATTCCGAACTTAACAAAAGCGGGTAAGGAATTTTATTACCAAAACCTTTACCTGCTATTTTTAACAACGCTAATAATTCATCAATAACGCTTTTACACTCTCTAAAATCTTTAACTAATTTCGCAACCGTTATTAAAATTTCTGTAAGTGAGTTTATTGCTAATAATCTATTCCTAACTTTTTCATTTTTAATATCAGATATGATAGATTTAATAAGGTTTTTAATATCTTTTTTTATTATGTCAAACAATATTTTTATAAATAAAGATCCTATTTTTGAAGTTAATTTTACAATAAAAGATCTAAACTTTTTTGCAAAATCAATAAATGAGTTTATTGCAAGATCGGCATTATCCCCAAGTGCTTTTAACATTATATATAACGGAAGTAAAACTTTTGGTGTCAGTAATGTTAAGATTAAAGCTTTTGGGAATTCTTTTAAGAAACTTAAATCAATATTAATTTGTAACGGGAACCAACCAGGATTATTGGTTAATGCGTCAGTAATATTAGACGCATCATCAATATTATTATTGTTATTACCATTATCAATAAAGTTTAGATTATTAATTGCGGTTAAAATGTCGTCGGCATTCACCGGTAATTTAACTGTATCACATTCTTCAAATTCAACAACACCTAATTTAATATCGGACACTTTTTGATCTATAATTCTTAAATCAATGTCAGTAAATTCAAAAAAAGAATCATCAATACTTTCACTATCAGAAATTTTTGCGGTACCTGAAACATCTATTTCTTTTGTTTTGTCAAAACATAGACCTAATACCCTTTGTAATATAAGGAGTATCTTTTGGAAGTCCCCTAAATCTAATTTACCTTCCCCTTTTTTTATTGAGATCGCCCCAGAAAGTTGGTTCATTAAATTGGCGTAAAAATTTTTTAAATCAATTATTGATATACTTGCAAAGTAATCTTTAATAAATTCAGATATTTTATTTACGTTATTAATCCTATTTTTCAAATCCACTTTATAGAAATTTCCTTGAATTGTTTGGTTAGTAACTATGTCAAAATAACTCTCAACATATGTAATATCAAATAAGTCTTGGTTTGATTTTCCTTTATATGGAGATCCCCCTGAAGATACTGTGAAAGGTTGGTTTATATTTTGTATTCTATTATAAAGTTCTTTATTCATTGAGAATGGAAAATTATTATACTGAATATCAGTTTTTTCGTATAAAACTTTACCCACATCACCTTGTGGATCCTCTTTTAACATATTTTGAAGGTCTAATGGTTTTACTCTAATGTATATTGTTTGATTATTAAATTCCTGATCTTGAGAACACCCAACGGCAGAAACTATTTCTTGAGTTAATAATTCAACTATCTTTGGTTTTAATTCTTGAATTGATTTAGTAAAAGTTTTTTTTAAGTATTTCTTAGTGCTGTCCCCAGATCCAGTAGAAAGAGATTTTAACTCAAGTAGATTATCAATCTGTGTTTTCTGTTCTTTTTGATACCTTTTTTTTGTCTTTTGAGCGTCAGAAAGTTGGGTGGATGTTGAGGATTGTTTTTTTTCAAATGAACTTCCCCTTTTCTTTTTAAGATTATCGGAATCCTCTTTTATTTTTTTATACTTTTTGTCTGTTGAGATCTTATCTCCAATGGAATTAAAACCTTCATTAACATCTAAAACCGCCATAATTAATTATTTATTCATTTTATAACCACCATCAGATGAAGTATCTTTATCTATTAAAGATTTCATTACCTCATCATCAAAATCTATATCAGTCAGTGTAAAATTCTCTTGTTTATCTTGAGTTTTTTGCCAAATCTGAGATTGTAATTTAGATAATGATAATTTTTTCTCAACACAGTCGTTAATGATTTTTTGTTGTTTTTCTATAATCGGCCCAATCAAAGTCATATCTTCAACCTCTTTCATAAGACTCAACATTTTATTTTGAATCCTTATTGCGGTATTTCTTTGTTCTACAAGTTCATTGTAAATTTCTTGCATCAAAGATAACATTGACTCTTTGGTTAAATTAATTTCTTTCTTTTGCGGTCTTGCCATATTTAATAAATATTTATTTTGCTAATTCGTTAACAATTTTAAAATATATTTTTTTATATCTTTTTAAAGAGTTCCTAATTTCTTTGGTTGAAAGGTTTGTCATCTCTCTTAATTCAAATAAAATTATGTTTTTGTTGAATTTATTATTATTGGTAGTTTCTTGAAAAATGGTTGTATAATTTTGAAATATATCGTACAACGCTTCCCCTAATTTAACTTCTTGTTCCGTAACCCCTTTTTCGTCCATAGAAATTTTAAGATCATTCAGAAATTTACTAATTATTTGTTCAGCAGTAACCTCGTCCCCATCAATGTAATAAACCATATTTGGCATATTATCTATATCTCCAGAAATATCCTCATATGATATTTTCCGATTGGTTTCTTTTTGGTCTTTTTGTATTTGACCCATCAAATAATTTTTACATATTGTACCAAAATACGAATACGCTTTTTTTTCTTTAGATGGTTTAAACTTATCCATCTTCGTCATTAGGAACGAATGTGTATCCATATGGACTTCTTCAAAGTCCATATCTTTCCTGTATAATTTATATCGTCTAATAATTGACGAAATCATTTTATCTAAAGGATATTTTAAAAACTCGTTGTAAATTTTATTTTTATCTTCTTTTGAATCGGTACCCAGATATAATCTAACTGCGTTTTCTTCGGGCTCATCAAAATATTTTTTTACTGTTGGTTTTCTTCCTTTCTTTTTCTTTTCGTTTAATTCGGGGTCTAGACTCTCATTTTCGGCCATTAAACTTCTTGAGGTTCATAATTTATTTCTCTTTGAGCAATAAATAAATATTCTTTTTTGGCTGATTCTACCCAAAATTTAACCTCATTATCGTCTAATCTATTGTCTCCATTTTTATAATTCCAGAAAATAGATCCTTCTCTCATATTCATATGTTTATAACCAATTTTAGGTATTGTTAAAAATTTAACAGATAAATTAGTCATCCTTAAAAAGAATTCATAACCAAAAGTTAATTTAATATTTGATTTAAACCCTCCATTTTTTAAGAAAACATCTTTTTTAATAACCATACCTGATATTTGAAAGTTCTGATATGTTTGTAAAATATCATTAGAAAGAATACCTAATTCATTCGTAAAGTTAGCTGCAAATGTTGCTTCGTTTGTGAATCCAGCAAATACCCCTTTATCGTCAACATCAACAACTATTGGTAAAAAAGAATCCGCTTCAGGATAAAATTTAACATAATTATCAACATTTTTGAACCAGATATTAGAATACTCATCATCAAATTCCAGTAATGAAACCCATTCGCTTTTTGATTCACTAACTCCTTTATTAACTTGATTTGCGAAGTTAGGTTCTTCCGTCCATAGAACTCTATTTACTGTTAAACCACTAAAGTCAAAACTGTTTAAAAATTTATTTAATATTGATTCGTCTGTGTGAACTATAATTAGTTCTTCAATATATGAAGATTGATTACTTACTGATTGGATACATTTTGTGAAATATTCATCAAACATACCATATTTACCGCTCTTAATTGGTAGTACTACCGATACTTTATTTTCCATTTTTATTCAATTGTTTCTAATTTATTTAATTGTTCTGAAAAAGAGGATATTCTTTTTGAAACCATTTCATTAAAAATGTTATCAACGTTATTCTTAAACTCTTCTTCTTTTACTAATGATTCTGCCGTTTTTTCCATTTCTGTGTATAATTCAGGACTAACATTATCTTCTAACCAATTTTGTACGTAATCCGCAATTACATCCACCAATATATTTTGGTTATTGA
>TARA_R110000868_G_scaffold151621_2_pt1 | contig 16373 bp, 15 predicted proteins | sample TARA_R110000868 | Tara Oceans TARA_R110000868 (sample SAMEA4397489) | marine metagenome | biome: Polar Biome; feature: [SRF] surface water layer (ENVO:00010504); material: water (ENVO:00002006), including particulate matter (ENVO:01000060) such as... | depth 5 m | reverse complement strand
GCATTGATCTGTTCCTTGGCCTGTGTCTCTAGGTAAACGCTGATAGAAATTCGGGTTCGGGAGGCTTAAAGCGACCCGGCAATCTGTGAAATCGCCTGACGGCGCATGTCATCTGCGGCCTGCACGAGCTTGGCGGCGCTGATATAGGAGCGCTGCACATCGATCATGTTGGTCATTTCGACGATGGAATTGACGTTGGAGCCTTCGATCGATCCCTGCACAAAGTGCGGGTTCGCGACGGGTGTCGAGGCCTGTGTGGTCGAGAAAAGGCCATCGCCGCTGGCTTTCATGTCTTGCATGTTGGCGAAGGTGACAAGCGAGAGCTTGCCGCGCTGGCCACGGTCGGTTGACACGGTACCGTCGCGCGCAATGGAAATCTGCCCTTCGTCGGCAGCAAAGCGCAGCGTTGAACCGGCATCGGTCATCACAGGCATGCCCTGAGGCGTGACGAGCTGGCCCTGATCGTCGAGTTGGAAGTGGCCGTCGCGTGTATATTGGGTGCCCTGTGGCGTCTGGATCTGGAACATGCCCTCGCCGGAGATGGCGACGTCGAGCGGGTTGCCTGTTGACTGCAGTTCACCGTCGGAGAGATTGCGCACCTGACCGTAGTCCTGGACAAAAGAGAGTGTCTTGTCCGGGCTGTTCTCATTGGCAACAGGCATCAGGTACTCGTCGAAGAGTATGCTCTGGGACTTGAAAGCCGTTGTGTTCATGTTCGCAAGGTTGTTTGCGATCACAGACATTTCCCGCGCCATGGCGGTCTGGCGTGACAGGCCTATGAGAAGTGCATTATCCATCTTCAAACCATCAGGTTTTGAGCAATCGGTCGGGCGGTATTCCACCTGAAACGATTAGTGCAGACCTTATGCCACTGATGAAGCCTATATAAATCAATGACTTAGTTTGGTTTTTGGATGACGGGAGGCGGCTTCGGGGCAGGCTTTACCGGGCAAGAATTGCCGCCTATCGCACCTGCGCGAAACGCTTCATTAACTAAAATCAGTAAATATTCAAATGCGCTTAGGGCACCCAAAGAGTGAGTGGGACAAGCGCCAGAATGATGTGCCAGTCGAGAGCCTTAGGGCGCGAGACGGGCAGGCAAGGTGGGCACTACAATATGGCATCGACAGATACCGAAGACACTGACGGCGAAGCTGCACCGGAAAAACGGAAGCTGAGCGGCAAAGTTCTTATTCTCTACATCGTGCTGCCGTTGGTTGTTTTGATCGGCGGGGGCGCTGGCGTCTATATGTCTGGCCTGCTCGGTGGCGGTGAAGAAAAGCATGAAGAAGCAAAAGTCATTGTGCCGCCGGTCTTTTATGACCTGCCAGAATTTCTTGTGAACCTGAGCGGCGAAGCACCACAGCACTTTCTGAAAATGAAAGTGACGCTGCAAATTACAGATGTCGAAGCCGCGAAGCGGCTCGATGCCGAATTGCCTCGTGTGCTTGATTCATTCCAGATTTTTCTACGCGAGCTGCGTCCCGATGATGTTGAAGGGTCAGCGGGCGTGCTGCGCGTGAAAGAAGAACTATTGCGTCGGATCAATTTGGCAGTTCAACCGCCGATCGTGACCGACATTCTGTTCCGCGAAGTGATCGTTCAATAAACACCCCTATCCAATTGGTTTTTTGCCTCCAAAGGGCAGCAATAGAAAAGCGCGGCGAGTGTCATGGCGACAGTTGATGAAATCGATCAGGACGAAATGGCTGAGGCGATGGCGGCAATGGGCGACGCTGAAGATGAAGCGGCAGGAGAGCGATCCTTTCGTCCGTCGCCTGAACGCGTTCTAAACCAGGATGAAATCGACAATCTTCTCGGTTTTGAAGTTGAAGAAGAGCAGATCGGCGAACGTACAGGTATCGGCGCGATCATCAATTCGGCTCTGATTTCTTACGAGCGTTTGCCGATGCTCGAAATCGTGTTTGACCGTCTTGTGCGTTTGATGACGACATCCTTGCGTAACTTCACGTCAGATAACGTCGAAGTCAGTCTCGACAATATTTCGTCAATCCGTTTCGGCGACTATCTCAATTCCATTCCGTTGCCTGCTGTCCTCGCGGTTTTCCGTGCGAAGGAGTGGGACAATTACGGGATGTTCACTGTCGACTCGAACCTCATTTACTCCATCGTGGACGTGCTCCTCGGCGGTCGCCGCGGCACTGCTGCGATGCGCATTGAAGGCCGTCCCTACACGACTATTGAACTTAACCTCGCCCAGCGCATGATCGAAGTCGTGCTGCAGGATGCTCAAGCCGCCTTTGAGCCCTTGTCACCAGTCACGCTTGAACTTGACCGTATTGAAACAAATCCGCGTTTTGCGGCGATTGCTCGTCCGGCCAATGCTGCCATTTTGATCAAGTTGCGTATCGACATGGAAGATCGCGGCGGGCGTATTGAAATGCTGTTGCCTTACGCCACGCTTGAACCTATCCGTGAATTGCTGTTGCAGATGTTCATGGGCGAAAAGTTCGGTCGTGACTCGATTTGGGAAAGCCATCTGGCGACCGAATTGTGGTCCACCAAGGTCGCACTTGATGCGGTTCTTGATGAACAGAAGATCACACTGCGCGAAGTCATGGACTTCAAGGTCGGCCAGACCTTGATGCTCAACAATGGTCCAGACTCATTGGTCGAAATGCGTTGCGGCGGAATTGCGCTTGCGCAAGGGCGGATCGGGCGCATGAACAATAATGTGGCGGTTCGCATTGAGAGCGGCATCAAGGCAAATGGAATTTCCGCCACTTCGGGAAGCGGGGAGCATAAATGAATCTGCCAATGGATCTGATGCTGGAATTGATTGTTTGCTTATTGCTTATCGCTACCATCGGTTATTGCGCCACGATTGACCGTCGGTTGCGCGCCATGCGCGACGGACAAGATGGCATGCGTGATCTCATCCGTGATTTGTCGGGTGCTACGGCGCAGGCGATGAATGCCATCGGGCAATTGCGCCAGGCGAGCGATGCCACTGGCAGCGCGTTAAGCGACCAGGTGAAGCGCGGTCGTGCGCTGGCGGATGAACTGTCGCTGATGGTGCAGGCGGGCAACGACATCGCCAATCGTCTCGGTGGCATTGAAACGCGTCGTAGTCCTGCGCCTATCGCGCAACCGGCGATGGCACCCCGAATTGTACAATCCCGTCCCAAGGCTCAGGTCAATGCATCGACCGAAGCTCATCCATTGCTTGATTTGTTGAAACGCGCGCGCTGAGCGCCGCCTGAGTTAGGTTCGTATTATGCTCGAACGCCTTCGTCTCTTACCGACTGTTATGCTGGTGGCCGCTATGCTGCTCGGGCTCAAGGTCGTGCATATGATCGGCGGATTGGGAGAGGTTTCCGTCATTGGCGATGCGCAGGCGCAGTCGGCTCCTGCTCCGGCAGAGCATGGTGCCGCCGCCCCTCAGGGAGATGATGCCGAAGCCGGGGATGGCGCAGATGCTGCTGGTGGTGGCGAAGCTGATGAATCGAAAAAGGCCCACGGTGGTGGCGAACGTTCAATGAGCGATGCTGAAAAGCAGGCCGCGCTCGCCGCACAGACTGCTCAATTGCATGAAGCGCCGATGAGCCAAGCCGAAATTGCGGTGCTTGGCAGCCTGACGGCGCGTCGTGAAGAGTTGGACGAACGAGCCAAGACTTTTGAAATGCGCGAACAATTGTTGAGCGCTGCCGAAAAACGCGTTGAGGCCCGCATTGAAGAGCTTAAGGCGCTTGAAGCCCGGATCAATGCTCAGATCGGTGCCGCAGATAAAGCCACTGAAGAGCGTCTGATGGGCGTCGTTCAAATGTACGAAACCATGAAACCCAAGGATGCGAGCCGTATTTTCGAACGTCTCGACATGGGCGTGTTGATTGATGTTGCCAAGCGGATGAGCCCGCGCAAGCTTTCTGCTGTGCTAGCGGTGATGGACCCCGTGGCGGCGCAGGATCTGACGGTTGAGCTGGCGTCGGGTGATCGTCTGCCAGAATCCGGCGAAAAGGCTGTGGACGCTGCTGAGGTGAAGCCGGTTGCACCGGTGGCCAACATCGTCAATACCGGTAATGGACAGGGCGGCTAAGCCGCATTCTCTGACAAATTCCCTTTGTATTCTAAGGTAATCCTTAGACCTCTCTTAACTCCGTTTCCTTAGACTTGGGTGGGAATTTCTCTGCCATGCGGCAGAGGTGGTCCGGTGTGTAAAGCGCCGGGCAAGTGAACTATTAGCGAGTGAGCATTTTGTCTGAGGCTCGGTGGCAATTCAGGGGGCGGTGCGCGGATGGCGCGCCTCGCACCCGTTTGTCGTTTTTGCACCGTATTGCCGGTGGGCTGTTGCTCGCACTGATGATGGTGACCTGGGCAGCGCTGCCTGTGCATGCTGCGACGAGCGTTAAAACCAGCATGAGTGAAACGGGTGGCTACGCCCGCGTGATTTTCAGTTGGCCTGATGCTGTTCCCGCGCATACCGAGGCGATTTCGTCGGGTGTGCTCATTCTCAAATTTGATAAGCCTGTCGCTGTCGATACGGATGCGTTTTTGCGTCAGATGCCGAATTCTGTCGCCTTGGTGCGCCTTGATCCGGACGGTAAGACGTTGCGTTTCGGTCTCAAGTCAGATTTCCGGTTGAACGTGCAGGATGCTGACAATGCTCTCTATGTGGATTTGCTGCCGTTGAACTGGACCGGTCCGATGCCGTCTTTGCCTGCGGATGTTGTCGAACGAATCAAAGCGGCGAAAGAAGCCAAAGAGAAGGTAGCAGCCGAAGAAAAGCGCGCTCGCGAAGCAGGTATCATCGACCCAGTAGCGCCCGTGCCGGATCTCAATGTTCGGGTTGCCCGTCACGACGGCATGACGCGCCTCGTGTTCGACTGGAACCAGCCTGTGCTCTATTCGGTTGCGCAGCAGAATGGGGCAGCGACCATTACTTTTGATCGCACAGCCAAAGTTGCGCTGGCGCAAATTCGTGTCAATCCGCCGCCGTTTATTCAGACGATTAGCGCGATGGAACGCGAGGGACGTCTGTCTGTGTTTATCAAACTCGACAGCGGTATTGCCGTCAGCGATTTCCGGGAAGATCTGGGCGTCGTTCTGGATTTCAAGCCAGTGCAGTCAAATGCGCAATCGGCAGATGACAAGCCTGCACCTGCAGAGTCCGCAAATGCAGACGCTGCGCATGAAGCGCCTACTCGTGCTGAGGCTGATGCTGATCCCCATGGCGAACCGGCCCATGCAGGGCCAGATCATGCGGAACCAGTTGATGCTCATGCCGCACCTGTTGACCACGAAGCGACCGCTCCGCCTGAGACCGTCGCGCCCGTTGCGGATGCTCACGCACCCAAACCCATTATGCCGAAGGTCGCTGAGATGCCTACAGCGGACCCCGTGAAGGCGCATGAGGCTGAGCCTGCGCATACACCGGCACAAGTGCATGACCCCGAACCGTCGCATGTTGAAGCGTCAGCGCATACGCTGGAGGATGCTACGGACATGCATGCTTCACCGTTTGCCGGAGACGCCGTTGTTGAAGCGGAGACGCCGTCTGTTGTGTCAGGCAATGAGACACTTGTTGTTACGTCGGCCGCCACCGAAAATCGAAGCGAATTGTCCTTCCCCTGGCGCGAAGCGACGGGGGCTGCAGTCTTTGAGCGCTCCGGCATGCTCTGGGTTGTCTTTGACCGTCCGGCAAAGCTCGACGTTGCTGCGGTGGCGCATGGTGAAATGAAAGGTCTTGGAAAGCCGATTGTCGTCGCCGTTGAAGGGGCGACCGTTTTGGCCTTTCCCAAGACACAGGAAAATTTGCTCGTCGGCGTTGAAGAGGTGGGCACGGTGTGGCGCGTGTCGCTGGCTCAGTCGCTGGCGAGCACCGGTCGTTCGATTGTCCTGTCGCGCAACTGGTCGGCATCGGGCGAGGGATATGTTTCCGGCGACCTCTTTGGCGCTCGTAAAATTATTTCGTTCGATGATCCACAAGTGCGCGACAAGTTGCAGGTGGCGACGGCACGAGGCGTGACGCAGGGATTGCAAGCTTCGCGCAGCTATATTGAATTCAAGGCAATGAAATCCGCACAAGGCCTGGCCATTGCACCTATTGCTGATGATCTGAATGTGGCCGCGGCGCCGGACGCCGTGATAATTTCGCGGCACAACGGGTTGACCTTGTCTGCCGATGCTGGTGCTGGCTCGCGACCGGAAGTCACTTCGGCGACAGAGTCACCTGCCCGAATGCAGTTCGAGGAATGGCGCGGTCACGGCGAGTTCCAACCGAGCAAACAGGCCCATGTGAATCGCGTGGCGATGGCGGAGCCGGCAGATGAAGCGGCGGCGCGTCTTGACTACGCGCGTTTCCTACTTGGCTATCATATGGGCCCGGAGGCTGTTGTTCAGTTGCGGATGGCAGTTAAGGGAGACATCAGGCTGGAGAACGATCCGTCGTTCCGCGCCTTGCGCGGGGTCGGCGAGGTGCTGAGCCATCGCGATGCTTTGGCCATTGATGATCTTTCGACGGCGACACTTGACCTTGATCCCTATGCCGCCGCTTGGCGCGGGTTGGCACGGGCCGAGCTTGGACAATATGATCAGGCGAACAAGGATTTCGACTTTGCCGGCTCGTTCGTCAATGAGCTTGATCCCGACCTCGCAGCAAGGATGCATTTGGCAGCGGCCAATGCAGCCATGGTGCTGAAAGATTATCCTTCAGCTCATAATCATTTGGCTGCTGTGCCGAACGATCTGCCTAGTAAGGCTATTCAGGCCGAAACTTTGGTCACACGGGGAGAATTGCTGGAAGGCCTGGGTAAGCCGCTTGAAGCCGAACATGCTTACGACAATGCGATTGCACTCAATGACCGTGAGCAAACCACGCGAGCGCGGCTCAACAAGGCTCTATTGCTTAATTCAAAGGGTAAGCTCAGCGACGATGACTTGATGGCGGAGCTTGATCGTTTGCGCGTTATGTGGCGCGGCGACATGCTTGAACTCAAGGTTTTGACCACTATCGGTCAAAAGGCATTGTCGAAAGGTAAGATTGTCGAAGCTTTGGGTGCGATGAGTGCGGCGGTCAGATATTTTCCGCTGAGCAATGAGGCGCAGATGCTGGGCGCGAAGATGCCTGAAATTTTCGCTGACTACTTCATCGGGCCCGGGTCCAAGGAAATGAGTGGCGTGCAGGCGCTGGCATTCTATTATAATTTTCAGGACCTGACGCCGATCGGCCAGCGCGGTGACGAACTCATCCGCAATCTCGCCGAACGGCTCGTGTCGATTGATTTGCTGGCACAGGCGGAAGTTCTGTTGCGCTATCAGGTCGAACAGCGGCTTTATGGCAGCGTCGCCAAGGCACAGGTGGCCGCGCGACTTGCGGGCGTATATCTGCTTGATGACAAACCGAAAGAGGCGATTCAGATATTGCGTTCGACCGCTCAGAACCAGTTGCCTGCTGACTTGCGCATCAAGCGGCAGATGATCGAGGCACGGGCGCTGGCATCGCTGAAGCAATATGAGCTCGCGCTCGACCTGTTGTCTGAGATTGATGGGAAGACAGCCGACGACCTACGCGCGGAATTCTATTGGGAGTCGGAGAGTTGGGACGCTGCCGGTCAGGCGCATGAAGCGATTGCTGAAGCTTCGTTGAAAGGTGTTTCGCCCGATCTCGCTCTCTCTGACGATACGCGTTTCAATGTGATGCGCTCTGCCATTGCCTATTCACTCGGAAGCAATGCCAAGGGGCTGACGCGGCTGCGTGCGAAATTCGGACCTCGTATGGCGTCCTCAGTGGATGCCAGCGCGTTTGCGGTTGTCAGCGATCCGATCGAAGCGTCGGGCGTTGCCTTCCGGCAATTGGCAAGCAAGGTTGCTGCAGTTGATACGATTGAGAAGTTCGTATCATCGCTCAAGGACGATACTGCATTGCGCGCTCCGTCCGAGCCCGCCAAAGCTGCGAATGTTGAGCCGGCCAAGGATGTTGCAGTCAACTGATCTCAGGAATTTCCGACAAATGAAAAGCCACGGCAGCTTCCCGCTGCCGTGGCTTTTCATTTTGAACTGACCCGTTGTCTAAATTCCTAGTCAAGTCCCGAAGCTTTGGACAAGGCTCCCGGCGATCAATGTCCAGCCGTCGACCAGCACAAAGAAGATCAGCTTGAAGGGGAGAGAGATCGTGACCGGTGGCAGCATCATCATGCCCATCGACATCAGGACGGATGCGACAACCATGTCGATGACGATGAAGGGCAGGAACACCAGAAAGCCGATTTCGAAGGCGCGGCGTAGTTCGCTGAGCATGAAGCTCGGGACGATGACCTGAATGGGCAGGTCTTTGGCTTCTTCTGGTTCGGCGGTCTCGGAGAGATCGACGAAGAGTTTGAGGTCTTCCTTGCGCACCTGCGTCAGCATGAAACCTTTAAAGGGCACGATGGCCTTGTCAAAGGCTTCGCCCAACTCAATTTGCTGGTTCATCAGCGGTTCGATGCCGTCTTTGTATGCTTGTGTGAAGGTCGGCGTCATCACGAAGGCTGTGAGAAACAGCGCAAGGCTGATGATGACGGAGTTGGGCGGTGTCTGTTGTGTGCCGATGGCCGTGCGCAGCAGCGAAAGCACCACGACAATGCGAATAAACGACGTCACCATGATGAAGATCGAGGGTGCAAGGCTCAGCACCGTGATCAGCGCGACGATCTGGACGACGTGATCGGTCAAGCCAAAATTGTCGGCGAGATCGACTTTGATCGTGTCGGCGAGTGCGGGACCTGAGATCGCGAAAGCGAGCATGGCGCCGAACACACCGGCGAGTAGCGGCAGTTGACGCGCGATGAAATGCAATTTGCGGTTCATGCGCGGCGTTCCTTGATGAAGTCTACGAATTTCTGAAACTGGAGGACGGCCGCTGTGGGGGCAGGCGACGTTCTGAGTTCGGCTTCGGGCACTTCGGGTGCATCGATGCCGCTTTCGACGAGCAGGTTCTGATCACCACCGAGCAGCACGAGGTGCTCTTTGTTATCGCGGCGCATCAGGACCAGACGATGCTTGGCGTCAATGACTTTGACTTCGATTACGGCGAGGCGCTTATGCGAGCCTGTTGCGGTGACGCCGCCACTGGCCAACCCAAGCTTTTTAGCGCCGTATGCGCAGAGACCGATCAGCCCGATGATGAATACGAGCGACGCGGCAAAGCGAAAGATTTCAGAAAATTCCATGTGCATGCCCACTACACGGGGTGTCCCGTGACGGGGCACCAACAGGGCACAATTTGCCGTGTCATGTTTAATGGCCGGTTAACGGTGGCAAAAAAGCTGGCTTTTGGTGGTTACCCAAAGATTGAGGCACTAGGTCATTTTTGCCGCCGTTAGGACGATCTTAACCCTGGCCGCGGAAACTGACATTCGCCGCCAAGGAATGTGTGGCCCGAATTGACTTTGCGAGACGACTTTTCCAGCGCCCAGAAGGGACCGTGAAGTCACTCCGAATGGGCACAAGACTATGGCGATTGGTGATCTCCCCATCTTTTCGATGATGAAGCAGCGGCTGCATTGGCTCACTGAGCGTCAGCAGGTGCTGGCGCAGAACGTCGCCAATGCAAACACACCGCGCTATGCGGCCCGTGACCTCAAAGAATTGGATTTTGGTGCCATGGTCGAAGCGAGCGGACCCCGCCTCGCGCCAGTGGCAACAAGTGCCGGACACATCGGATCGCCCGTGGCAGGGGCCGGGGCGGGCACAGGATCGTCGCTGGGGCAGGCCCGTGGCGGCGAAGTGGTGAAGTCGGCCGGATTTGAAACATCGCCAACGGGCAATTCCGTGACGCTGGAAGACGAAATGGTCAAGGTTGCACAGACGCAGATGGATTACGAAGCCGTGACGACGCTCTACACCAAGAGCATCGGCCTCATTCGTATCGCTGTCGGCCGCTAATCAGGACATTGAAAGATGGGTGCTATGGATCTTATGAAATCAATGATGGTGGCGGCGTCGGGCCTTAAAGCCCAGAGTGGTCGCATGCGCATCATCGCCGAGAACATCGCCAATGCGGATTCCACGGGCAAGACACCTGGCGCGGACCCTTATCGCCGCAAGGTCCCGACATTTGAAGAACGCCTAGACCGTACAATCGGCACAGAGACTGTGCAGCTCGGCCGTCCGATGCTCGACAAAAGCGACTTCAAGCTCAAATTCCAGCCGGGTCATCCGGCAGCGGATGCCAACGGCTACGTCAAAATGCCGAATGTTGACGGATTGGTTGAGGCGATGGACATGCGCGAAGCGCAGCGCAGCTATGAAGCAAACCTCAATCTGATCACCTCTACGCGGCGCATGATGTCGCAAACCATCGACATTCTGAAGAAATAGCGGTCACAGGAGCTAACGCGATATGGCCATTCCAGCAGCAGCATTAAATGCCTACGCTCAGGCCGCCCGTATGGGGGGCAGCGGCGCGGCGGCCCAACCGGGTGCCGCCAAAGAAGCATTGGGCGGCGGCAATTTCGGTGACTTTCTCAAAGAAGCCATCGACGACACCGTCAAGACCGGCAAAACAAGCGAACATCAGATGGCAGTTTCGACCGCCGGTAAGAGCAACAGCATGGTCGATGTTGTGACCGCCGTGGCCGAAGCTGAAGCGACGCTGCAAACCGTTGTGGCCGTGCGCGACAAGGTCATCGCTGCCTACAACGACATCATCAAAATGCCGATCTAACGGGCATTGACGACATTTTTGAACAGAATAATTCGTAAAATAAACGGGGACATGGGCAAATGACGGGACCGGAAGTGGTCGATATTGCGCGACAGAGCATCTACACGATGCTGCAGATTGCGGCGCCTATGATGATTGTTGCCCTTGTTGTCGGTGTTGTCATCGCGCTCCTGCAGGCTCTGACGCAGGTGCAGGAAATGACCCTCGTGTTTGTGCCGAAAATCGTGTCCATCTTTCTGGTGATGCTGCTGGCGCTGCCTTTCATGGGGCAGGCGATGGCCAGCTATATGCATCTCATCGCGCAAAAGATCGTCGCGGGTTAGGGCGTAAGCCCACAGCGCCCAACCGGAGACGTCGCGCATGTTCAGCATAGAGTTCCTTCCGCAAACAGCATTTGTTTTCATGCTGGTTTTTGCGCGTTTGGCCTCCATGGTCATGCTGCTGCCTGCCATCGGTGAAAATGCTGTGCCGCCTCAGGTGCGCATTATTTTGGCGATGCTGCTGACCGCGATTATGACGCCGCTAGTATCCGACAGCTATTCGGCCATTCCTGTTTCGGTTGCCGGTCTCGCCATGACGGTCATCTATGAAGTGCTGATCGGCATATTTGTGGGCATGTCGGCGCGCCTCGTGATGAGTGCGCTGCATGTCGCAGGCAATATTATCGCCATGCAAACCGGCCTCGCGTTCGCCCAGAACATCGACCCGATGCAGGGCACGCAGAGCGCGCTGATCGCCAATTTTTTGTCCATGACCGCTGTTACATTGATGTTTGTGACCGGTATGCATCATCTTCTCATTGCCGCTATGCGCGATAGCTATGCTTTGTTTCCGCCGGGTGAAGGATTTCCTGTCGGTGATTTTCTGCAATTGGCTGTCCAGATGATTTCTGGTGCCTTTTTGCTCGGGGTGCAGTTGGCGTCGCCCTTCATCGTGTTTGGTCTCGTTTTCTATATCGGCATCGGTCTTCTTTCGAAGCTGATGCCGCAGATCCAGATTTTCTTCATCGCAATGCCAGCCAATATCGGTTTCGGCCTGTCGCTTTTTCTGCTCATTCTCGGAGCCATGATGACGTGGTTTCTACAAGGGTTTGAACAGACGATGCACATGTTCGTTCACTGACGCATAAGGAGACGGCGTCATGTCCGATCAGAACGATCAGGAAAAGACAGAAGAACCGACCGGGCGTAAACTTGACAAGGCTCAAGAAGACGGCGACGTCATCAAGAGTCAGGAAATCAACTATTGGTTCGTCATGGTCGGCGGTGCTTTGGCTGTTGCGATGGCCGGCAATTCGCTTGCATCACATGTTGCGGAAGCGCTGCGCGTTTTCATTGCCTCGCCACAGGATATTCCGATGGACCGCGATCATTTGCGTAACATCACCTTGCATCTGGGCATGGTTATTTTTGGCGCTTTGGCGATGCCACTCGGTTTGCTCGTTGCCTTTGCCGTTGCGGGCAATCTCGTGCAGCACAAGCCGGTGTTTTCAGCGAAAAACATGAAGCCGTCTTTTTCAAAACTGTCGATCATCAAAGGGGCAGAGCGCGTTTTCGGCGTTAAAAGCGTGATGAATTTCGCCAAGAGCCTCATCAAATTTGTTGTTGTTGGCGGCGTGATGGTGTCGGTCGTCTGGCCGGAGCGCGAGCGCCTTGCGCTGATGATGACCTGGGATGTTTCGTTGCTGCTGCCGTTCGTGCGCGAAATGGCACTCAAGATGTTTGCCGGTGTGATTGCCGTGATGACCATTCTGGCGGCGCTCGATTATTTGTTCGAGCGGATGCAGTGGATGAAGAAGCAGCGCATGACCGTGCAGGAAATCAAGGACGAGCACAAACAGGCGGAAGGCGATCCGAAGATCAAAGGTCGCTTGCGGCAATTGCGTATTGAGCGTAGCCGCCGCCGCATGATGCAAGAAGTGCCCAAAGCCAGCGTCGTTATTATGAATCCGACCCATTATGCTGTCGCGCTCAGGTATGAGAAGGGCATGGGCGCGCCAATCTGCGTTGCCAAAGGTGTCGATGGGCTGGCTTTGCGCATCCGTGCGCTGGCTGAGGAGAGCGATGTGCCGGTGGTGGTCAACCCGCCGCTTGCCCGTGCGCTGCATGCGTCGGTAGAACTCGATCAGGAAGTGCCACCGGAACACTATAAGGCGGTGGCCGAGGTCATTGGCTATGTGATGCGTCTTAGGGCTAAGATTGGCCGGCGGCGCAGCGCTTGACGATTCGCCTGTCCGTACCGTGGAAAATCATGATCTTGAAAGAGGCGCGGGGAACCGCAGCGTGGTTGGGTAGCTGATTTGATGACGACGACGCTGTGGGGGCATGGCCGATGAGTGAGTTGCCAGTGGAACTTTCAAAAACAACAGATACGGCGGCACCGTCGGGTGGTCCATCGGCCTCTTTTGATCAGGCACCGCGCTGGTCGTTGCGTCGTATCCTTGTGCTGTTGGCCGTATTTGTCGGTGTAGCCGCCACGTTGACGGACGTATTTCTATTTCAGGCTTTTGCCACCAAAGGCGCATTGACCCTGATCGGCATTCTGGCCGCCGCCGCGCTCCTGTTGCTGGCGCTGAGTTCTTCCCTGGTCCGAGATCCGAGTCAGGCGCATGACGCGGCAGGCGAGGCGCTCGATACTTTGCCGGATCCTTGCTATGTCGCCGACCGGCGTGGTGCCGTTCTTTTCGCCAATGAAGCCTATCGCAATTTGACCGGTGTGGTGAACGACGAGCGACCTGTGCCGCTCGAACGTCTGCTCGCAGGACGCGAAATGCTTGCCGATACTGTGTTTCGTCTGGCACAGGCGGCGCGTACGGGGTTTGCCACCGACGAAGAAATCCGTTTTGCGCCGCGTGCCGGCGCGCTGGAGCGTGTATACAAGGTTGTCGTGCGGCCCTTGCGGGGGCAGGCGGGCGGGGCGGTATGGCTTTTGCGCGATCTCACGATTGAGCACGAACGCGTCGATATGGCCGAACAGGACTGGCGGCGCGTGCTGGCGTTTCTGTCCACCACACCGTTTGGCTTCTATGCCGCACGGATGAACGGCGACATCAATTTCATCAATGCCAAGCTTGCCGGTTGGTTAGGCATTGAAGCGGGACGTCCTGAAGGGCGTGTGAAAAACCTGTCGGAATTTGTTGTCGGCGACGTCGGTGCATTAACACGCGGCGCGGACATTGAAGGCGCAGTGGTCGCTGACATTGACTTGCGCAGTTCCGAAGGCCGCGTCTTTCCGGTGCGGTCGGTTCAGACGTTGGTGCAGGGCGGTCCGACGCGTGACCCGATGTATTGGGGCCTTGTGCTTGATCGGACTACCGGTGACAAAGCCGAAGAGAGTGCGCGTGATGCCGAAATGCGCTTCGCGCGCTTCTTCAACAATGCGCCCATCGGTATTGCCACTGTGGACAGTGAAGGTCGCATCGATAATGCCAATAGTGCCTTTCTTGCCTATGTCGGCGAGGGGGTGCAGCGCGGTACCAATCTATGTGAGTTGGTTATCGAAGATGACCGCGCAGGTGTCATGGAGAGCCTTGCGGGAGCGCGCGCCGGGCGCATGACGTCGGCCGCGATTGAAGTGCGGCTGGCCAATAGTTCTGAACGTGTCGGTTTGCTTTATGTCAGTCGCGTTGATGTTGCTGAAGGGGCAAGCTCGACCGTTGCTTATCTAATCGATGCGACGGAACAAAAATCGCTGGAACTGCAGTTTGCACAATCGCAAAAAATGCAAGCCATCGGGCAATTGGCAGGTGGCGTTGCGCATGACTTTAACAATTTGCTGACCGCCATCATCGGTTTTTGTGATCTGTTGCTGGCGCGCCATCAGGCTGGGGACCCGTCCTTCGCCGATGTCATGCAGATCAAACAGAATGCCAATCGCGCAGCCAATCTGACGCGGCAATTGCTGGCCTTCTCGCGCCGTCAGACTTTGCGGCCCAAGGTTTTGTCACTCACCGATGCGCTGGCCGAATTGCAAAATCTGTTGTCCCGGTTGCTCACGGAGACAGTCGAGCTGAAGATTGTGCACGGGCGCGATCTGGGGCTCGTGAAGGTCGATCAGAACCAGCTTGATCAGGTCATTATGAACCTTGCGGTCAATGCACGCGATGCGATGCCGGAGGGCGGCAAGCTCACCATCCGCACGGCCAACGTGTCCGAGGAAGATAGCCGCGCACTTGATCATGCGTTGATGCCTGCGGCGGAATATCTGCTGATCGAAGTTGCGGACACCGGCACCGGTATCCCGAAGGAAAATCTCGGCAAGATTTTCGAGCCGTTCTACACCACCAAGGATCCAAGCAAAGGTACGGGTCTTGGTCTTTCGACGGTCTACGGCATCGTCAAGCAAACGGGCGGTTTCATTTTTCCCTATTCGACGATGGGCAAGGGCACGACCTTCCGCATCTATCTGCCTCGCCATTTCGAGACGGCTGCCGAAGCCAAAGCAGAAGCCGAAGCAAAGGCTGCTGAAGCTGCCCCGGAGCAAACGGACCTTACCGGCAAGGGCACTATCCTGCTCGTCGAGGACGAGGACGCCGTGCGCACCTTTGCCGCCCGTGCGCTTGCTACACGCGGCTACGATGTGCTGCAAGCCGAGAGCGGCGAGGCGGCGCTGGCCATTGTCGAGGCGCATGAGGGCGTGATTGATCTCATCGTGTCCGATGTCGTCATGCCCAATATGGACGGGCCGACGCTGATCAAGGAACTGGCGGGTCGGTTGCCTGGTGTGAAGATTATTTTTGTGTCCGGTTATGCCGAAGATGCCTTTGCCAAGAGCCTTGATCCCGCTCAGGAATTTCATTTCCTGCCCAAGCCCTTCTCGCTGAAGCAATTGGCTGCGGCTGTTAAAAGCGTGATGAACAAGGCTTGATGCGATTCTCGCTACGGCTTGCCCGCGCGTTGGTAAAATTTGCGAACATCATTAGAACTTGGATTTATTTTTCCTTTTAAATCAATGGGTTAAATTTTACCTTGCTGATGGGAACAAAAGCGGTACATTCCTCATAATTGCTTCAGCGCAGCCGCCATGAAATAAGGGGAACAGAATGTCGAAGAACGTCGTGCAGCTTTCGGATAAGGGCGATAAAGGCGATATGGACAAGCAGAAAGCCCTTGAGGCAGCGCTGAGCCAGATTGAGCGCTCCTTCGGCAAAGGTTCGATCATGCGGCTCGGTAAGAACGAGCAACTGGTCGAGATCGAAGCCATTTCGACGGGCTCTCTTGGCCTTGATATCGCGCTCGGCATCGGCGGTTTGCCACGGGGCCGTGTTGTTGAAGTCTATGGGCCTGAGTCTTCCGGCAAGACAACGCTGGCGCTTCAGACTGTTGCCGAAGCCCAGAAGAGCGGCGGGGTTTGTGCTTTCATCGATGCAGAACATGCGCTTGACCCGATCTATGCGCGCAAGCTTGGTGTGCAGCTTGATGATCTGCTGATCTCGCAACCCGACACGGGCGAACAGGCACTTGAAATTTGCGACACGTTGGTGCGCTCCGGTGCCGTTGACATCATCGTCATCGACTCGGTCGCGGCGCTGACGCCCAAGGCGGAACTGGAAGGCGAGATGGGCGACAGCCTGCCGGGTTTGCAGGCGCGTCTGATGAGCCAGGCGCTGCGCAAGCTGACCGGTACGATTTCCAAATCGAATACGATGGTCATTTTCATCAATCAAATCCGTATGAAAATCGGCGTTATGTTCGGTAGCCCGGAAACGACG
>TARA_R110000868_G_scaffold14669_10_pt1 | contig 16391 bp, 12 predicted proteins | sample TARA_R110000868 | Tara Oceans TARA_R110000868 (sample SAMEA4397489) | marine metagenome | biome: Polar Biome; feature: [SRF] surface water layer (ENVO:00010504); material: water (ENVO:00002006), including particulate matter (ENVO:01000060) such as... | depth 5 m | reverse complement strand
CGACCTGATCGAGGTCGATTTCGAACCGCTGTCCGCGATCACCACCATCGGCCAGGCGGCGGCGGGCGAGACCCTTATCCACGAAGACGCCGGCGAAAACATGGGCACGCGCTACACGGTCGGGCGCGGCGATGCGGATGCCGCCTTTGCCGGCGCCGCCTATACCCGGCGCGAGCGTTTCGTCACCAACCGCCACGGCGCGGTGCCGATGGAGACCCGCGGGCTGATCGCCGAGTTCGAGCCCGGCACGCCGCTGCTGCGCCTGCACGGCGCGACCAAGGTGAATTTCTTCAACCGTCGCCATCTCGCCGCCGCGTTCGGCCTGCCCGAAACGGCGGTCGAGCTGATCGAGACCGATGTCGGCGGCGGGTTCGGCGCACGCGGCGAGCTGTATCCCGAAGATTACCTGGTGCCCATCGCCAGCCGGCGGGCGGGCGTGCCGGTCAAATGGATCGAGGACCGCCGCGAAAACCTGACCGCCACCAATCATTCGCGCGACATTATCTGCGACCTGGAAATCGCCGCGACCGAAGACGGCAGAATTCTGGCAATGCGCGGCACGGTGCAGGGCGACATGGGCGCCTATATCCGCACCAATGGCGGGGTCGTGCCGTCGAAGGCGGCGCAGTTCCTGCCGGGACCGTACCGGGTGCCGGCGTTTTCCTGCGACGTGCAGTTCCTGATCACGAACAAGACCCCGGTCGGCACGTTCCGGGGGCCGGGCCGGTTCGAGGCGAATTTCTGCCGCGAGCGGCTGCTCGACATGATGGCCGCCGACCTGGGCATAGACCCCGCCGACATCCGCCTGCGCAACCTGATGCAACCGGCCGACCTGCCGTTCCGGATCGGCGAGCTGGTGCCCGGCGACCCGGACGCCACCTTCGACCGGGGCAATTATCCGTCGGCGCTGAACCGGCTGCTGGCGGAGATCGGCTATGACGACTGGAAGGACCGCCAGGGCGCAATCGTCGACGGCCGCGCCCACGGGCTGGGCATTGCGTGCTTTATCGAAAGCAGCGCCGCCGGTCCGCCGGAATCGGCGACGATTACGGTGCGCGCCGACGGCAGGGTTGAAATCCGCACCGGCGCATCGTCGGTCGGACAGGGCACGGAAACCGGGCTCGCCCAGATCTGCGCCGACGGGCTCGGCATCGACATGGACGCCATCGACGTGTTCCACGGCAGCACCACGCTGGTCGAAACCGGCGGCGGCACGTTCCACAGCCGCAATACCGTGATGGCCGGCAACGCGACGCGGATCGCCGCCGAGACGCTGCAACGGCGCGCCGTGGAACTGGGCGCCCTGCGCTGGAACTGCGAACCGGGCGGGCTGACCTATGGTGACGGCGGCGTGTCCCGCGGCGACGAAGGGCTTTCCCTCGCCGAGCTCGCGGTATTCGCCGAAGCGCGCGGCGAGCGCCTGTTCGCCGACGCCAGTTTCGACAACGAAAAGAAGCTGTCCTATTCCTACGGCGCCCATGCCGCGCTGGTCGCCATCGATGTCGCGACCGGCATGATCGAGGTCGTGAAATACGTGCTGACCGAGGAAATCGGCCGCGCGCTGAACCCCGCCATGGTGCAGGGCCAGGCGATCGGCGGGCTGGTGCAGGGGCTGGGCGGGACGTTTCTCGACCACATGGTGTACGACGAGGACGGCCAGCTTCTGACCGGCAGCTTCGCCGACTACCTGCTGCCGACCAGCGACGGCCTGCCGGAAATAACGGCCATCGCGCTGGAGGAATCGCCGTCGGAATTCAACCCGATGGGTTTCAAGGGCGCGGGCGAAGGCGGCATTGTCGCCGTCGCCGCCGCCGTCGGGAATGCCGTTTCCCACGCCCTGTCGGCCCATGATATTTCGATCACCGAACTGCCGATCACGCCGGACCGTCTGCGCAGGGCCCTGCGCGCGGCCGGCGCCTGAAGAACAAGGAGCCTGCCATGACCGTTATCGATGTTCACGCCCATATGGTGCCGCCCGACGTGGTCGATACCCTCGCCGCCCGCGGCCGCGATTTCGGCATCGACCTGGTGGAAACCCAGCCGGGCTGCCATTGCTGCCGTTTCGAGACCGGCATGCAGATCCGGCCGTTTTTCGACACGCTGATGAATACCGATCATCGGCTCGGCCAGATGGACGATCAGGGCGTCGACCGCGAAGTGCTGAGCATCTGGACGGATATTTTCGGCTACGACCTGCCCGCGGCCAAGGGGGCGCTGTGGCACACGGCCCTGAACGACAGCCTGGCGCGGCACTGCGAGGCCCATCCGACGCGGTTCTCCTGGCTCGCCTCGGGCGCTTTGCAGGATGCGTCCCTGGCGGCGCGGGAGCTGGAGCGCTGCATGAAATCCGGCGCCGTCGGCGCGATAATCGCGTCGCATGTCGACGGCGAAAATCTCGGCGAATGCCCGCTGGACGAATTCTGGGCCGCCTGCGTCGAACTGGGCGCGCCGGTCTTCATCCACCCGGCCCAGCCCGTCGCCCCGCCCCGCGCCGGGAAATTCGCCCTCAACCAGGTCGTCGCCTATACCGCCGACACCACGCTGACCGTCGGCTCGCTGATATCGGCGGGGGTGATGGACCGGTTTCCGGGGCTGGAATTCATCCTGTCCCATGGCGGCGGATCGGTGCCGTATCTGATCGGCCGGTTCGACCGCATGTACCGCGCCGCCGACCCGAAGGTCACGGGCACGGTGTCGGAACAGGCGCCGTCGGGCTACCTGACCCGGTTCCACTACGACACCATCCTGCATCACGGGGCGGCGCTGAATTACCTGCGCGATCTCGTCGGCATCGACCGGATGCTGCTGGGCACCGACCTGCCCTTCCCGCCCGGCGATCCCGATCCGCTCAAATCGCTGCGCGACGCCGGTTTCGACGCCGCCGAGATCGACCGCATCGCGGATACCAACCCGAACGCCCTGTTCCGTTTCTAGAGCCTGTTCCGCTTACGCGGGAGCGGGCCGGTGCCGTCAAAACAGGAAACGCTCTAGGAGTTGCCGGCGGCGGGCACTGCCTCCGGCGCCGTTTTCTTGCGGTCGCGCGCCAGTTTGCGGCATACGACATAGAATACCGGGGTGAAGATCAGGCCGAACACGGTGACGCCGATCATGCCGGAAAACACGGCCGTGCCCAGGGTCTGGCGCATCTCCGCGCCCGCGCCGGTGGCAATGACCAGCGGCACCACGCCGAGAATAAACGCCAGCGACGTCATCATGATCGGCCGCAGGCGGACCCGCGCGGCCTGCACGGCAGCCTCGAACCGGTCGGCGCCGTCGCGTTCGGCCTGACGCGCGAACTCGACGATAAGAATGGCGTTCTTCGCGGCCAGCCCGATCAGCACCACGAGACCGATCTGGACGAGGATGTCGTTGCTCATGCCGCGCAGATTGACGCCGAGAATGGCCGCCAGCAGACACATCGGCACGATCAGGATAACCGCGAGCGGCAGCAGCCAGCTTTCATACAGCGCCGCCAGCAACAGGAAGACGAACACGACGGCGAGCCCGAAGACGAGGATCGCCGTGTTCCCGGCGAGTTTTTCCTGCAGCGCGAGTTCCGTCCACTGGATGGAAAACCCTTCTGGCAGCGTCCTTGCCGCAAGTTCTTCCATCGTATTCAGGGCTTCCCCGGTGGACGTGCCCGGCGCATTCGCGCCCAGAAGTTCCGCCGCATCGTAGAGATTGTATCGCGGCAGGCGATGAGGGCCGGTTTTGCGTTCGAGCCGGGCGACGGTGCCGAGCGGGATCATTTCGCCGGCTGTCGAGCGCGCGCGCAATTCCAGAATATCGGACGGTTCGTCGCGGAACTGTTCATCGACCTGGGCCGTGACGCGGTAGGTGCGGCCGAGAAAATTAAAATCGTTCACATAGGCCGACCCCAGATAGACTTCGAGTGCTTCCAGCAGGCGGTCGGCCGGCAGGTTCAGCATTTCCGCCTTTGTCCGGTCGATATCGATGTATATCTTGGGCGTTCTGGTATTGAACAACGTGAACACCCGCGCCAGACCGGGGGTCTGGTTTGCCGCCGCCGCCAGTTGCTGCGTTGCGGCTTCGAGCGCGACCACACCCCTTGAACGACGGTCCTGCACATAGAGCTTCCAGCCCCCGGCGCTGCCGACCCCGCTGACCGACGGCGGCGCGACGACGAACACGGACGCTTCCTTGATCGACTGCAGCGCTCCGAACGCGCGCCCCAGAATATTCACGGCATTATCGGTCGGCCCGACCCGGTCCTTGAACGGTTTCATGGTGAAGAACACGGCGCCGGCATTCGGCGCGTTGGTGAAGGTCGCGCCGTCGAGACCCGCGAAGCCCACCGTGTGCTGAACGCCATCCACCTTGAGCAGGATTTCGGACGCCTTGCGGATAGCCGCGTCGGTCCGGGCGAGCGACGATCCCGGCGGCAACTGGACGACGGCAATCAGGAAACCGCGGTCGAGATCGGGGATGAACCCCCGGGGCGTCGAATCGAAGCGCTCGACCGCCAGCGCCACAAGGCCGGCATAGACCACCAGCATCACGACCGACAGCCGCACCAGACGCTTTGTCATGGTGGCATAGCCGCGCGATACCCGGTCGAAGAGAGTGTTGAATCCGTCGGCGAATTTCGCGAACGGCCAGATCAGCGCCCGCCGGATGCCGACCGGCGGCTCGTGTTCGCCATGCGGTTTCAGCAACAGCGCACAGAGCGCCGGCGACAGGGTCAGCGAAACGACGGCCGAAATAATCGTCGCGGTGGCGATGGTGACCGCGAACTGGGTGTAGAACTGTCCGGATATGCCGGCGATAAAGGCAGTCGGGATAAACACCGCCGACAGCACGCCGGCGATGGCGATCAGCGCGCCGCCGACCTCGTCCATGGTTTTATGGGCCGCTTCGCGCGCCGACATGCCCTGTTGCAGATACCGTTCGACGTTCTCGACCACCACGATCGCATCGTCGACCACGATCCCGATCGCCAGGACGAGGCCGAAAAGCGACAGGTTGTTGAGCGAGAATCCGAGCGCCGCGAGGACGGCGAAGGTGCCGATCAGCGACACCGGGATCGCGAGAACCGGAATAATCGACGTCCGCAGGCTTTGCAGGAAGAGCAGCACGACCAGCACCACGAGAACGACCGCCTCGACGATCGTCACATAGACCGCATCGACGGATTCCTCGATGAACTCGGTCGGGTTGTACACCACGGCATATTCGATTCCGGACGGAAAGGCCGCGGAAAGTTCCTTGATCTTGCCAAGCACGCCGTCGGCGGTCGCCAGGGCGTTCGAGCCGGGGAGCTGGAACACGCCGATCGGCAGCGCCGAATCGCCATCCAGGTAGCCGATGCTCAGCGAGTCCTGCGCCGCCAGTTCGACCCGCGCGATATCGCGGACCCGGACGGTGCTGCCGCCTTCCCCGCGCTTGACGACGATCCCGCCGAATTCCTCCGGCCGCAGCAGGCGGCCCTGGGTTTCCACGTTCAGTTCGTAGGCGCCGGGGTTCTTCATGGGGAGCTGGTTCAGGATGCCGGCCGCGACCTGCACGTTGTTCGAGCGCAACGCGGTGACGACATCGCCGGCGGTCATGCTGAAGGCGGCAATCCGGTCGGGATCCAGCCAGACGCGCATCGAATAGGCGCGTTCGCCGAACACGGTGACCTGGCCGACGCCGTCGATCCGCGCGAGTTCATCGACGATCTGCGAGCGCGCATAGTTCGAGATATAGAGATTGTCCCGGCTGCCGTCCGGCGACAGGATGTGAATGACCATCATCAGGTCCGGCGACGATTTTCGGACCGTCACACCGAGACGGCTCACCGCCTCCGGCAGGCGCGCCTGCGCGACCGCCACCCGGTTCTGCACCAGCACCTGGGCTTCATCGAGATCGGTGCCGAGCTTGAACGTGACGGTCAGGGACAGACGTCCGTCGCCGGTATTTTCCGACTTCATATAGAGCATGTCGCGGACGCCGTTGATTTCCTGCTCGATCGGCGTGGCGACCGTCCGCGCGACGGTTTCCGCATTGGCGCCGGGATAGGCCGCCGTTACCTGGATCGTCGGCGGCGCGATTTCCGGATACTGGGAGACCGGCAGGGACAGGTACGAAATCGCCCCGACAAGCACGATCAGGATCGACAGAACCGACGCGAGGATCGGGCGGTCGATGAATATATGGGTAAGACGCATGTGCCGGGCCCGCTATTTGCGGGGCGCGGAAGGGTCCAGCCCGTCCGGCTTCGGCACGATCTCGACGACGGCGGGTGTGACTTCCATCCCCGCCCGGACCCGCTGGACACCGTTCACGATGACCCGGTCGCTTCCCGACAGTCCTTCGCGGACCACGCGCAGCCCGTCGATCATCGGGCCGGTCTCAACCTTCCTGACACCAACCACGTTCTTGTCGTCGATCACCATCACGATACGCGCCGCCTGGTCGAACAGGATCGCCGAATCCGGGATCAGGACCGCCTCGTAATCGCCCGACCCCATCAGGCGCACTTCGCCGAACATGCCCGGCTGCAAAAACCCGTCGGCATTTTCCAGCACAGCGCGGCCGCGCACGGTACCGGTTTCCTGCCCCAGCACGTTATCGACGAAGTTCATGAATCCGCGGCGCGGCCAGCCGGTTTCGTCGGTGAGCCGGATATAAATGGGGTTCGGCGTATCGCGCGACCCGGGCAGCTTGCCCGACGCGTTGAGCCGGGCGTATTTCAGATACGCCTGTTCCGACACGTCGAACACAAAATGGATGGGATTCTGCGACACGATCGTGGTCAGCAGCGTCGCGCCTTCGCTGCCCCCGCTGATCAGGTTGCCGACGTCGACGCGGCGATCCGACATCCGGCCGTCGATCGGCGCCCGGATATTGGTGAACCCGAGATTGAGCTCCGCGGTCCGGACATTGGCGCGCGCGACGAGCACGTTCGCCGCCGCGACATCGCGCTGCGACCGCCGGCGGTCGACCTCGGCCACGGCGGTCACCTTGCGGCGCAACAGTTCCTCGCCGCGTTTCAGGTCGGACTGGGCGAGCTTGAACTGGGCCTGGGCGCTGGTCAGGGCCGCGCTCGCCGCGGACAGCTCTGCCTCCAGCGGCCGCGGGTCGATGACGAAGAGAAGGTCTCCCTTTTCGACCATCTGGCCGTCGTCGAAATGAACTGAATTCAGATAGCCCGATACGCGGGCGCGCAGCTCGATACGCTCTACCGGTTCGAACCGCCCGGTATACTGATCCCATTCCCGCACGGTCTGAACCACAGGCGTGGCGACATCCACGGCGGGCTTCGGCGCCTGCGCGTATGCAGGGGAAACCGCCAGGGTGGCGGCGAGGATCGGGCCGGAAACGCCGGCGATGCGAAAATTTGCGGAGGAGAAAACGTCATGGAGCCGCAATAGGCGGCGCACGGTCACGGGCATCATTCTTGAACGGTCCTTACATGGATTCGGCCGCGCCACGCAACGGCCGGGTATCAAACATCGAGTATACAGAAAATCGGAATACGAATAACAGGTCGTCGAAAAATCCGGATGGGTTTCAGGCGCAGAGTTTAGATGGGGCATCCGCCGGAAAATGCGTTACAGGGTTCACGCAAAACATTGTTGCACAAACCGGCGCAATGGCGCGGTGTCCATGGCACGGCTTTATCCCCCGATTGACCGCGCCGCAATAGAAAAATAGGCTTGAAGCCCAGAAAACAAGGAAGCGTCATGTCCGGAATGCACTACGACGATTCGCCCTATCCCGTCCGCGACGACATCACCGAAGCCCACCGTCGCGCCTGGGACCGTCTGTCCGGCGCCGGTTCCTGGCTGACCGGCGCGGAACGCATAAAGGTGATGGCGGAAACGCGCCATGCCCGCAACTGCGCTACCTGCGCGAAGGTAAAGGACGCGCTGTCGCCGTTCGCGGTGAAGGACGCCCATGACGCCGGGACCGACCTGCCCGAAAACCGGGTGAAGATGATCCATATGATCGTTGCCGATCCCGGACGCCTGACCCATGGCTGGTACCGGAACACCATGGAGAGCGGCATCGAGGAAACCCATTTCGTCGAGATCGTCAGCGTGGTCGCCCATACGACCGCGATCGATACCTTTGCAAAGGGACTCGGCGTGCCGCTGCGGGAACTGCCGACAGCACAGGCGGGCGAACCGTCGCATTACCGGCCGGCGGAAGCGCGCCAGCACCAGGCCTGGGCGCCGAATATCGCCTGGGACGAATTCGGCCCCAACGAAGCGGACTATTTTGTCGGCCCGGAAGCGAATATCCGCCGCGCCCTGACGCTGGTGCCGGACGAGGCGCGCGGTTTCTTCGACGTCACGGCGGCACAGTACCTGGCGGGGCCGCAGATGCGCGATTTCGACCGGGAGTTCCGGGCGATCACCCACCTGCAGATCGAACTGCTGGCGGCGCGGGTATCGGCGCTGAACCAGTGTACCTATTGAACGACCAGCCATTCGGTACTGCTCCGTGCGGGCAGCGAACACACTGGAGACGAACTGGACTTCAACGCAATCACCGGCGGCGCGGCAGCGGGCGATACGGGTATCGAGCACGGCAATCTGATGATCGAGTTCGCGGAAGCGGTTCTCGGTGACGACGACGCAAGGCTGGCCGCCGCCCGGGCAGCCATACTGGATGCCCTGGGACCGGAAGCGGTGGTCGATTCCGCCGGGGTCGCCGGCCTGTTCAACGCCATCGACCGCATTGCGGATTCGACGGGGGCGCCGCTGGAAGCCGACAAGGCCGAAATGACCGCAGGTCTCCGCGAAGCCATCGGCATCGATGCCTTTGCCGCCCGGAAGGAAGCGCTCGATTCCGAGGCTGCCGGGTAAATCGGACGGGTCATAAATGTTTTCGGGGCGGCGCATAGCCGCCCCGTTGCATTCGGGAAACCGGAGCGTCATAGTCGATCCGTCGTGGCGGTATTTCGCCGCGGTTTGTATACGAAAAGGAGGACGTATGTCCGAGAAACTCGGGATAGGCGATTCTTTCCCCGACGTGACGATCAATCTCGTCGGTGGCGGAACGCTGGACCTGCCGGGTGGCCTTGATACCAAATACAAGGTCATCCTGTTCTACAGAGGTCATTGGTGACCTTTCTGCCGCCGGCAGTTGGTCGGCTTTGAAGAACACAAGGCAGCACTAGAAAAGCTTGGTGTGTCGGTCGTCGCCGCGAGCGTCGATCCGGCAGACAAGGCGCAGGAAGTGGCCGATGAGGTCACCTTCCCGGTTGGCATGGAAGTCAGCCGCGAAATCGCCGACGCGCTGGGATCGTGGTGGGAAGACCGCCGCAGTATCATCCAGCCGTCCGAATTCATCCTCGGCCCCGACAACAAGGTCATGGCGTCGAGCTATGCCGACGGCCCGCTTGGCCGGTTGCAGGCGGATGATGTCGTCAAGCTGATCACGTTCTACGAATCCCGCTGAGCAGCGGTTTCGCAGAATACTGCTTTCGATAGCGGGCGCCGGAAACGGCGCCCGCTATTTTTTTGTCGGGGTCGATACCGGTTCAGCGGTCCAGCATCATCGCATTGCTGACTTTCCAGCTGCGCCCGTAGGTGATGACGCCGATCCCGGTCACCAGTGCGTTTGCCGGGTCGCTGACCTGGCGGGCGCCCGCTTCGCCCCGCATCTGGCGAACCGCTTCGACGAGATTCGTCATGCCGGATGCGAGACCGATCTGCCCCGCCGATATCTGGCCGCCGCCCGTATTGATCGGCAGGCTGCCGCGGTAGCTGACGTCGGTTTCCATCAGGAAATGCGATCCTTCGCCCCGGCCGCACCAGCCGATCTGTTCGAGCTGCATGACCTCGGCGATGAGAAAATCGTCATAGGGGTGAAACATCCGGATATCCGCGGTCGTCATACCGGCCTTTTCCAGAATTTCCGGCCCGATCACGGCGAAACCGGTCTCGGTGATATCCGGCGTCTGTTCGGCGCCGTTGTAATTGACGATCTCGCTATAGGCGGTCGGGTAGACGATATCGCCGATATTCATTTTCCGCGCCCGCTCCGTGCTTGTCAGCAGCACGGCCGCGGCCCCGTCGGCGAACATCACGCAGTCGAGCAGCCGGATCGGCGACGAGATCATGCGGGAATCCAGGTAATCCCGGACCGTGATCGGCACCCGCAGTTTTTCGTACGCAAGATCGTTCAGCACCGCGCCGTCGCGCTGCGCCACCGCCAGCCGGCCGAGGCCCTCAAGGTTCAGGTCGTATTGATGCATATACCGGTTCATCAGCAGGCCGAAACCGCCGGGCGGCCCCTGAATGCCCGTGGGATCCCAGAAATCGGTCCGGTACCCGCCATTGGCGGCCTTCCAGGCGGTCGTCGGCGTATCGGCGCACAGCACCACGGCAAGCTCGCACATGCCGGCCTGTATCGCCATCGCCGCCCGGGACACGCCGGCGATCGCCGAGCCGCCGCCATGATCGCTGATATCCATCCAGCGCGGCGCGATGCCGAGATAATCGGTCAGGTACGGCGTGTAATACTGGTTCGAGGATTCCGAATGGGGAACGTTTGTCGCAAACCCGTCGATATCCGCCGGTACGAGGCCGGTTTTGACGAGGATTTCCTCCAGCGCTTCGGCAGCGAATTCGTAAGGCGACCGCCCCGAGCGCCGCTCTATCTTCGTTTCCGCACAGGCAACGATCCCGACATCGCGTCCGGCGAGAAAATTCGATGTCATCGGACATCCCCCTGATTGCGCGCGTCATCCCGGCGCACGGCCGATCATAACAAGTCCGCCCGGCGCCTGCATACACCGCCGTGCCGCCCGATTGATATTGCAGAATTACTGCTTCAATATGGCGCCAAGAATAAACCCCGCGGGAGAAATGTCATGAGTTCCGATACAGAAAAGAACGGCAAGATCACGGCGCGATTCAGCCATATGGGGCTGGTCGTCAAGGACATCGACATGATGGAGGATTTCTACACCAACGTTATCGGCTTCGAGCGCACCGACGGCGGCATGACCGGCCAGGGCGTGGTGATGATCTTCATGACGCTCGACCCGGACGAGCATCACCAGGTCTTTCTTGTCGAGGGCCGGCCCGACGACATGCCGACCAATACGATCGTGCCCGGCGCCGGCGGCGCGATCCATCATCTCGCCTTCCGGCTCGAATCGCTTGCCGATCTGCAGGCGATGTACCGGCGGATTTCGGGCCAGTCCGACCGCAAGATCATGACCGGCAGCCACGGCGTGTGCTGGACCATGTACACGACCGACCCGGAAGGCAACGGGATCGAGTTTTTCGCCGATTCCCCGTGGTACGTGACCCAGCCGTTCCTCAAACCGATGGATTTCAACATCGACGAGGACGAACTGATGGAAATGACCGAAAAAATGTGCCGCGAAGCGCCCGGATTCCAGCCGATCGAGGAATTTTACGGCAATCTGAAAAAGCGCGTGCCGGTCCGCGAAAAAGAAAACGCCTGAACCACAACAAAGGCCCCGACAATGACCGCCAACGCGGACACCCTGCGCGATATCGTGATTGCAAACCGGATTCTGGCACATGAAGAAGTGGTCGATGCGTTCGGCCATATCAGCATCCGCGATCCCGACAATCCCGAACAGTACCTGCTGTCGCGCGCCCGCGCGCCCGAACTGATCGAGGCGGACGATATCGTCACCTTCGCCCAGACCGGCGAGGGAATCGATATCGGCGACCGGCGGCCCTATAGCGAACGCATGATCCACGGCGCGATCTACGAAGCCCGCCCGGACGTCAACGTGGTGATCCACAATCACTCCTACGAGGTCATTCCGTTCGCCGTGACCGACGTGAAGATGCGGCCCGTCACCCATACCTGCGCGCCCATCGGCGCAGACATTCCGGTGTGGGACATGCGGGAAAAATTCGGCGAGACCAATCACCTGGTCGTCACCATGGAGCAGGGCCGCGACCTGGCGGCGACACTCGGCGACCGGTCGATATCGCTGATGAAACGCCACGGCTGCGTCGTCGCCGGCCGGTCGGTGCAGGAAACCGTGATGAAGGCGATCTACCTCCAGGTGAATGCGAAGCTGCAATTGCAGGCAATGCAGATCGGCACGCCCGACTACCTGACCGACACCGAAATCGCGGCCTGCACGGATATGCAGCAATCGCCGATCAGCCTCGACCGCGCGTGGGAGGCATGGTGCCGCCGCGCCGAAAGAGCTAAGTAAAAGCCGAATACCAGAAACTCAAAACCAAGGAAGTCGAATATGTCGGGCATGGGACCGGAAACAGTAAAAGGCGGGCGGCGCAGCGGCGGGGGCGGCATTTCTCTGAGCGCCGGGCTGACCCCCAACATTCGGACACGGCCGATCCTCGACGGCATGTTCCATGCCGACGGCATCGAGATGACGTCGCTGGAACTTCATCCGTCCGAACTGTTCTGGCGCCAGCTCAAATTCGCCGAATTCGATATATCCGAGATGTCGATGTCGTCCCTGCTGATGGCGACGGCGCAGGGCGACGACCGGTTCGTCGGGCTGCCGATCTTCAGTACCCATTATTTCTTTCAGAACTGGATCCTGGTGCGCAAGGATTCAGGCATCGAAAAACCGGAAGACTTCGCCGGCCGGCGCATCGGCGTGCCGGAATACCAGCAGACCGCCGCCCTGTGGTCGCGCGGCGTGCTGCAGCATGAATTCGGCGTCGAACCGAAGGACATGGAATTCTGGATGGAACGCACGCCGGATATCAGCCATGGCGGCTCGACCGGTTTCCAGCCGCCCGAAGGCGTCACCGTCAACCGCATTCCCGCGGAAACCAACATGGGCGAAATGCTGCTTGCCGGCGAACTGGATGCCACGCTGCTCTACCTGCCCGGCGGCAACCTGGTCGACCGCAGCACGGCCGACCTGCACAACCATCCCAATTTCCGGCCGCTTTTCCCCGACCCCCATGCCGAGGGCAAACGCTATTTCGAAAAGACCGGCATGTATCCGATCAACCACGGCATGGTGATCAAGCGCGAGGTCGCGGAGAAACATCCCTGGGCGGTCCTGAACGTCTACAAGGCGTTCGAGGATGCGGCGAACCACGTCGACCAGCAACGTATGGCAATGGTCCTCAACCATATCGAAACCGGGCTTCTGCCGCCGGAAGCGGAAAGCGCGCTGGCCACGCCGCTGATCCGGCACGGCGTCGTCGCCAACCGCAAGGAACTGGAGGCGATCACCCAGTATTCGTTCGAACAGGGGCTGACGCCGCGCAAGCTGGACCTCAGCGAAATCTTCGCGCCCTGCACGCTCGATAAATAGGACCCAGAGCATATTCCGCTAACGCGGAAACTCTCTAGTACAGCCCGAGGCCGCGCGCCTTCTGCGCGACCAGCGCGAGTACCGATTCCGCCACCGGCATCGGCGTTCCGGTGGCGCGCCCGATTTCGACGACCGCGCCGACGATGGCGTCGATTTCGGGCGGGCGGGACCTGTCGAAATCCTGCAGCATGGACGTCCGGAACGCCCCGAGCGAGGCGCCCATGGCCGTCCGTTCATCGGCGGTCATGCCAGGGTCGAGCCCGATCCGCCGCCCCGCTTCGGCGGCTTCTTCGAACAGGTCGGCACACAGCTTGCGCAGCATCGGATCGGCGCCGATTTCGCCGTTCGTCGCCCCGGTCAGCGACGAGACCGGCGCGAAGTTGAAATTGCCGAGCAGCTTGAGCCAGATTTCCTGGCGCAGGTTTTCGGTAACGGTCGCGTTCAGCGTCGTGCCGTCGAAGGCGGCGGCGAAGGCCTGCAAACGGTCGGACACACCGCCCGACGCTTCGCCCAGGATAAGACGGTTATCGGCGACATGGCGGACGAAGCCGGGTTCCGGCACAACGCAACCCATATGGACGACGCAGCCGATCACCCGGTCCGTCGCCACCGCGGCGGCCAGCGCCCCGCCGCGATCGAGGGCGGGCAGGCGGATATCGGGACCGCCGTCCGGGAAACCGTCGAAAAACCACCAGGGAATGCCGTTCATGGCGGGCACCACCGCCGTCTCCGGCCCGAGGAGCGGCGCAATCCCCGCCGCCACGGACGGCATGGACGGCGCCTTGACCGCCACCACGACGAAGTCCTGGGGGCCGAAATCCGCCGGATCGTCGCTGCAATCGGGGCGAACGGTGAATGTCTGCCCGCCGGTCTCCACCGTACAGCCTTTGGCACGCAGGGCTTCGAGATGCGCGCCGCGCGCGATCAGGCCGACATCGTGCCCGGCCTGCGCCAGAACCCCGCCGATCACCCCGCCGATGGACCCGGCGCCGTAGACGCAGATTTTCATTTTTCGTCGGCGTAGGGGCTGATGGTCCGTTCCCTGATTTCGCCGTCGCCGATCGGCGGGGACGGGAAATAATGCCCCGGGATCGGCCCGCCCGCCGCCTTACGGGCGCGGGCTTCATCCGGCGTCTCGAGCACCGATTTCGCGGCCAGCGCCGCCTTGCGGTCGACCGGGAACGCGCCCGGCTGATCGGGGGCCGGCATCATGTTGGCATGGTAATAGGCGATCTTCTGGCCTTCGATATCGACCGGCTTGCCCGGTTCGATATCCCGCTCGTTGGTCGCCCGGGCATCGGTGGTCACGCCGTCGATAATTTCGTGATCGAACCACCATTTCTTGAGCGGGTTACGCTTGCCGTTGCCGAGCTTGTCGTCGAGCCAGGCCGCCACCGGCACCATCAGCGGTTTCAGGAACATGGCGTTGACGCCGAGCCAGCTCGCCGCCCGGGTCAGAAGCGCGCCGTCGAGATCGATCACCTTGTTCAGCGGGCACGTCTTCATGCACCGCCCGCAGGCCGATCCCTTCGAATTGGTCAGGCGGTAGCGGGTGCAGCGCTCGACATCCGGCTTCCAGATCTCGTAACCGTTGAACATCACCTTGTCGCCATGGGGAATGGCGTCGCACGGGCATTCGCGGTCGCATTTGTGACAGGAACTGCAGAATGTCTGCAGGCCGAAATCGATGGGTTTGTCGACTTCGAGCGGCATGTCGGTGGTCAGCACGACCGACTTGAAGCGCGGGCCGACGAACGGGTTGAGCACCAGCTCGCCGATCCGGCTCATCTCGCCGAGACCGGCCCACAGCACCAGAGGGATATGCAGGACATCGCTTGCCGCGTTGGTCTGGGACCGCGCCGGAAAGCCGAGCCCGCGCATCATCTCGCCCATCAGCCCGGCGATTTCCGCGCCGCGCAGATAGCCGCGCATGGACTGGACGCCGGACATCCAGTCGTCGCCGCTGGCGCCTTCCATGGTCTCGTAGCCCTGGTCGATCAGCATGACGATGGCGTATTTGTGATACATCTCGATCGGCGTGCCGTCTTCCTTGTGGGAATTCCAGGCATAGCGCGGAATTTCGCAGATCCCGGTCAGGTCCGATCCCAGGAAATAGGACAGCGCCTTGATCGCTTTGGCGTTGGCTGCCGGATCGCCATAGGCGCTCTGGTCGACGCCTTCCGCGACGTCGCCCCCCTGGTGCGGCACCATGGCGCGGATGACTTTCAGCAGGCTCATCCCCAGCGGATGCTTGAACGAGAACCGGGCACGTTCGCGCTGGGATTTTTCCCCCAGGTCGCCCTGCAGGGCGCGTTCGAAAAACGCCCCCCGTTTCGGCACCCGCGGCACCTCGTCGTCGAGAATCAGCGTCGTCGGCCGGTCGATCCGCTTGACCTGTTCCATCGGATAGCGGCTGTCATGGGATTTGCGCTTTTCGCGCCGGGCGCGCTCGCGTCCCGATGTCGCGCCGTTGATCCCTTTCCGGTAGGCCTTGTTGCGCGCCGCCGCCGCCGATGCCGCCGCCAGCGGCGTATCGCAGGCGAGAATGTAGTTCGTGGACACGACGGCAACCGTGAAACCGCCGTCGATATACGGGTTCGCTATTCCGTCGTCGTTGCGGAAACACAGGCCGGCGAGCACCGAAAGCCGGTCGCTGTCGAGCCGTTCGTCGCCGGCGATATGAATCCGCGTGTCGAACCCCATCTGGCGGATATGGCCGGACACACAGGCCGCAATTTCCAGCGCCCGCATTTCGTAGGTCGTATCGACCGCGCCATTGACCCATTCGCGCGCCAGGTTGCCGTCATCGGGCAGGCGCGGATGGGCGAACAGCATCACCACCGCATGGTCGTGCCCGTCGACGGGATCTGCCCCGGCCAGCCAGGCATTGTCCGGAATGCGGCAGATGCCGACCTGGCTCGCATCCATGAAATAGGCACAGCCCTTGATATCGACGGCCCGCCGTTCGAGATCGGACGGCACCGGCGCTTCTTTCTCGACCGCTTCGCCCTCGATGAAGCGGGTGAACAGATCCCGGTACTTGGCGGACGCCCTGCCAAGTTCTCCGGTCGCGCTGGCTGCCGCCTTGCCCGCCGCCTTGGGGCGGTCGCTTTCGACAGCAATCACCGTCTCGTCGCGGTCAATA
>TARA_R110000868_G_scaffold10313_21_pt1 | contig 16399 bp, 10 predicted proteins | sample TARA_R110000868 | Tara Oceans TARA_R110000868 (sample SAMEA4397489) | marine metagenome | biome: Polar Biome; feature: [SRF] surface water layer (ENVO:00010504); material: water (ENVO:00002006), including particulate matter (ENVO:01000060) such as... | depth 5 m | reverse complement strand
CCCGGCAGGATCGCTCCCGCCGGGTTTTGTGTGTCTGTCCGCCGTTTGCGGCGATCTGTCCGTAACCGTTTGGCCTAAGAACCCTCGGTCACGGTCCAGGTGCGGCCCTTGCGCAGCATGTCGTTCAGGCTGCCGGGCGGGTTGGCGTCGCGGACCTGGGAGAGCTGTTCGTGCACGGCTTCGTCATAGGCCTTGGCCGGGTTGTTGTAGAGCACGCCGAGCGCCACCGGGAATTCCGGCTGTTTCATGTCGGCGAGCATCATGGCGAGGATCTTGTTGGTCTCGTCATGGACCAGCACGTCGGCCTCGGTCACGCCGTCTTCGCCGATGGTGACGACGCGGATGCCGAAACCGTCCTCGGCCTTGGCGAGGCCCTTGTTGCCGTCGGCGCCGAAGATCAGCGGCTTGCCGTGTTCGACCGAGATGGAATTGTCGTTCACCACCTTCTTGTCGGTCCAGCCGTCGAACGCGCCGTCGTTATAGACGATGCAGTTCTGGATGATCTCGACCAGGGACGCGCCCTTGTGGGCATGGGCGGCCTTGAGGACGCCCGGCATCTGTTTCTGGTTGGTGTCGAACGTGCGGGCGACGAAGCGCGCGCCGGCGCCGAGCGCCAGGCTGAGCGCGGTCAGCGGCGCGTCGACCGAGCCCTGCGGGGTCGACGGCGAACGGGTGCCGAGCTGGCTGGTCGGCGAGTACTGGCCCTTGGTCAGGCCGTAGATCTCGTTGTTGAACAGCAGCAGGTTCAGATCGACGTTGCGGCGGATGGCGTGCATCGTGTGGTTGCCGCCGATCGACAGCGCGTCGCCGTCGCCCATCACGACCCAGATGTCGAGATCGGGATTGGCGAGCTTGGCGCCGGTCGCCAGCGCCGGGGCGCGGCCGTGGATGGTGTGGAAGCCGTAGGACGCCATGTAGTAGGGGAAGCGCGCGGCGCAGCCGATGCCCGAGAAAAAGACCAGCTTTTCCAGCGGAATCTGCAATTCGGCGAGGGTACGGTGGACGCCCTTGATGATGGCGTAATCGCCGCAGCCGGGGCACCAGCGGACTTCCTGGTCCGAGGCGTAATCGTTGGGCTTGAGCGCTTCGACGGGAGCTTGAACGTTCATGGGATTATCCTTCCACCCGCGAGCGGATCTCGCGTTCGAGGGTCGAGACCTTGAAGGGCTGACCCGTGATCTGTGTGATGCTTTCGGCCGGCACCAGGTATTTGGCGCGCAGCACGTTGACCATCTGGCCGTTATTCATTTCCGGCACGATGATCTGGTCGAACTGCGACAGCAGGTCGCCGAGATTGGCCGGGAACGGCCAGACGTGGCGGATATGGATGTGCGACACGCTCAGCCCGTCCTTCACGCAGCGGCCGACGGCCTGGTTGATGGCGCCGAAGGTCGAGCCCCAGCCGACGACCGCCAGCTTGCCCGACGTTTCGCCGGTCGCGACTTCCTGCGCCGGGATGTCGCTGGCAATGCCGTCGATCTTGGCGGCACGGACCTTGGTCATGCGGTGATGGTTGTCGCTGTCATAGGAAATATGACCGGAATCGTAATCCTTCTCGATGCCGCCGAGGCGGTGCATCAGGCCCGGCGTGCCGGGGACCGCCCAGTTCCGCGCCAGCGTCTTCTCGTCGCGCAGATAGGGGTGGAAGCCCTCGGGCTCGGTGCGGAACTCGACCGGGAAATCGGGGATCGCGTCGGCGTCGGGAATTTCCCACGGCTCGGCCGCGTTGGCGAGATAGCCGTCGCTGAGGAAGATCACCGGCGTCATGTATTTGACGGCGAGGCGGACGGCCTCGATCGCGGTTTCGAAACAGTCGCCCGGCGTCGCCGAGGCGACGACCGGCAGCGGCGTGTCGGCGTTGCGGCCCCACACCGCCTGGAACAGGTCGGACTGTTCGGTCTTGGTCGGCAGGCCGGTGGACGGTCCGCCGCGCTGGACGTTGACGATCACCAGCGGCAGTTCGGTGACGAGCGCGAGGCCGATGGCCTCGGTCTTGAGCGCGATGCCCGGGCCCGACGACGATGTGATGCCGAGCTTGCCGGCATAGGATGCGCCGATGGCCGAACACACGGCGGCGATTTCGTCTTCCGCCTGGAACGTGGTCACGCCATAGGGTTTCAGGTTGGTCAGCGTATGCAACAGGGCGGATGCCGGCGTGATCGGGTAGGAGCCGAGGAACAGTTCAAGCCCGGCTTTCTTTGCGCCCGCGACCAGGCCCCAGGCCGCGGCCTCGGTGCCGGTGACGGCGCGGTACGTGCCGGGCTGCACCTTTGCGCGCGTGACCACATAGGCTTCGACGCCGGACGGCAGTTCCACGGTTTCGCCATAGGCATGGCCGGCATTGAGCGCCGCGATATTGGCCGCCGCGATGTTCGGCAGCTTGCCGAAACGCTGGTTGACCCAGTCGATGGTCGGCTGGCGGTCGCGGTTGTACATCCAGCACATCAGGCCGAGCGTCCAGAAGTTCTTGCAGCGCGTGGCTTCCTTCGACGTCACGTCGCACTCGGCGACGGCGGCGTTGGTCAGCTTGTTGATCTCGATCGCGATCACGACGTAGTTGTCCAGCGTGCCGTCTTCGAGCGGGTTCTCGGTATAGCCGGCGCGTGCGATGTTGCGGTCGGAGAACGCATCCGTGTTCACGATCACGGTGCCGCCCTTGGGGACGTCTTTCAGATGTACCTTCAGCGCGGCGGGGTTCATCGCGACCAGCACGTCGGGATCGTCGCCCGGGGTCTGGATGTCGTAGGACGCGAAATTGATCTGGAACGCGCTGACGCCGAAGGTCGTGCCGGCGGGCGCGCGAATCTCCGCCGGGAAATCCGGGAAGGTCGCGAGGTCGTTGCCCATCAGGGCGGTCGACTGGGTGAACTGTGTGCCCGTCAGCTGCATGCCGTCGCCGGAATCGCCGGCGAACCTGATGACAACCGAGTCTAGAGCTTTGCGCTCCCCGTCAGCGGGGTTGGCGACGTTTGTGGCCATGAACCTGATCCAGAATATTTATATGTGTACAAATGAAATTAGGTGGGCGTTTCTTCCCCGTCAAGCCGTTCGCGATTGCCCATTCCCCCTGTGCCTGCTGGTGCGTCTGCTGGCCGGTTTTCGCAAGGAAAGCCAATGGAATTCCAATCGTTCTTGTCACGGCAACAGAGATTTATAACACGGCTGTTGAGTCTTTCATCCCCAAATTGATGTGGCGCGCGCCGTCGGCAAACTTCTTTCGGTGGGGCCGTTTTGCGATCCCGCATTGTCCGCTTGACACCGTGGCGCCCGGTGAAGAATAATTGTTTGTATACATACAAATATTTCCGGAATAATTCGGATGCGCAATCCGAACAGGGAACAGGGACGCAGATGCCAGCTTATCTAAGACCGACGGAACTGGGCGAAGCACTGGAAGCGCTCGCGGCAGGCGGACATACCATTGTTGCCGGCGGCACCGATTTCTATCCTGCGCGGGTCGGGCGCACGATCGACGAAGACGTGCTCGATGTGACGGCCATCGACGGATTGCGGCGCATCGAGGATCGCGGCGACCATTTTTACATCGGCGCCGGGGCGACCTGGACCGACCTGATCCGGGCCGACCTGCCGGACTGGTTCCGCGCCCTCAAACAGGCGGCGCGCGAAGTCGGCGGGGTACAGATCCAGAATGCCGGCACCGTCGTCGGCAATATCTGCAACGCCTCGCCCGCGGCCGACGGGATGCCCGGCCTGGTCGCGCTCGACGCCACGGTGGTGCTCGGCTCGGTTTCCGGGGAACGTGTCATCGCCATTACGGATTTCGTGCAGGGCAACCGCAAAACCGCGCGAAAGCCCGATGAAATGGTACTCGGCCTGCGTATTCCGGCCTGCGGAACGGATGCGAGCAGCGCGTTTCTCAAGCTCGGCGCACGAAAATACCTGGTGATCTCCATCGTCATGGTATCCGCGGTACTGGAAAAGGCGGCGGACGGCACGGTCGACCGGCTGCGCATCGCGGTCGGGTCCTGTTCCGAGGTCGCGCGCCGTTTGCCCGCGCTCGAAGCGGCGCTGGCCGGGAAACCGGTGGATGCGTCGCTCGCCGGACTGATTACGGCGGATCACCTGGCGCCGCTGTCGCCGATCGGCGACGTGCGCGGCTCTGCCGATTACCGTATCGATGCCGCGCTCACCCTGGTCCGCCGGACCGTCACAGAACTCACGGAGTAGGTCATGTCCATCTCGTTCAGCCTCAACGGCAAGCCCGCCGCCACCGATGCCGCCCCGGCGCGCCGTCTCGCGCATGTGCTGCGCGACGATCTCGGCTTCACCGGCACCAAGATCGGCTGCGACGCGGGCGATTGCGGCGCCTGCACGGTCCTGCTCGACGGCGAACAGGTCTGTGCCTGCCTGGTGCCCGTGGCCCAGGTGTCGGGACGCGACGTCATGACGGTCGAAGGGCTGGCGGCGTCGGACGGGCGGCTGTCGGATCTGCAGCAGGCGTTTCACGAATACGGCGCCGCCCAGTGCGGCGTCTGCACGCCGGGCATGCTGATGGCAGCGTCCGACCTGTTCAAGCACAACGAAACCCCGACCGACGACCAGATTCTCGACGCCCTCGGCGGTGTGCTGTGCCGCTGCACCGGCTACAACAAGATTCTCGACGCGGTAAAGCACGTGGTCCGGCCCAACGGAGTCAGCTTCGTCAATCCCGATGCCGGCGGCGCGATGGGCGCACGGACCCTGAAAACCGACGGCATACAAAAGGTCGACGGCAGCGAGCTGTTCGGCGCCGATGTCGCCCCGGCGGACGCGCTGTGGGCGCGGGCAATCCGCTCGCCCCATCACAGCGCCACCTTCACGCTTGGCAGTTTCGACGAACTCCACGCGAAATGGCCGGGCCTTGTCCGGGTGCTCACCGCCGCCGACGTGCCGGGCAATAACGGCTACGGCATCTATCCCGACGTCAAGGACCAGCCGGCCTTCGCCGACGGCCAGATCCGCTTCAAGGGCGAGGCGGTCGTCGCGCTGGTCGGCGATTACGAAACCGTCTACGGCATCCGCGACGAGGACGTGCCGGTGCAGTACACGCCGCGCGAGCCGCTTTTCGGGTTCGCCGGTCTGGCCGACGATGCCCACCGGATCCACGATACCCATCCGGGCAATATCCTTGCCCATGGTTACGTCAAAAAAGGCGACGCCGCCGGCGCGATGGCGGGGGCCGATGTGGTGGTAGAAGACAGCTTCGCGACCGGTTTCGTCGAGCACGGCTATATCGAACCGGAAGCGGGCTGGGCGCAGCGTGTCGGCGACCGGCTCGAAATTACCGTGTCGACCCAGGCGCCCTATATGGACCGCGACGAGATGGCCCAGCTGATCGGCATCCCGAACGAAAGCGTGCGGATCATCCCGACGGCCTGCGGCGGCGGCTTCGGCGGCAAGCTGGACCTCGGCGTTCACCCGATGATCGGGATCGCCGCCTGGATCCTGAACCGGCCGGTGCGCTGCGCCTGGACGCGGATCGAATCCATGGCCGCCTCGACCAAGCGTCATCCCTCGCGCATCACGGCGCGCTACGGCTGCACGAAAGACGGCGACCTGGTCGCTTTCGACATGTCCGGCGATTTCAACACCGGGGCCTATGTGTCCTGGGGGCTGACGGTGAAGGACCGGGTGCCGGTCCACGCCACCGGGCCGTATTTCGTGCCCCATGTCGAAGCGAAGACCCGCGCCATATTCGCGAACGAAACCCCGGCGGGCGCGTTTCGCGGGTTCGGCATTCCGCAGGCCGCCATCGCCCACGATACGCTGATGGACATGATGGCCGAGGAAATCGGCATGGATATCCTGGAATTTCGCCTGCGCAACGCGATCCGCAAGGGACAGGAAACCGCGACCGGCCAGTTGCTCGAATATTCAGCCGGTCTCGACCAGTGCCTCGAAGCGCTGCGCGACCCCTGGCAAAAGGCGCGCGCCGCCGCCGAAAAGTTCAATGCGGAAAGCGACGGGGTGAAACGCCGCGGCGTCGGGCTCGGCTGCATGTGGTACGGCTGCGGCAATACCTCGCTGTCGAACCCGTCGACCATGCATGTCGGCATTGCCGCCGACGGCGCGGTGACCCTGTATTCGGGCGCCCAGGATATCGGGCAGGGCACCAACACCACCATGATGCAGGTCGCCGCCGACGGGCTCGGCATCCGCATGGACAAGATGCACCTGGTCTGGGGCGATACCGACAGGACCGCCGACGCCGGCAAAAGCTCGGCCTCGCGCCAGGCCTATGTATCGGGCCGCGCCGCGATGGAAGCGGGACAGGATCTGCGGTCGCAGATTCTGCGCCTCGCTAATGTCGGCGATGGCGCTGCCATCGAATTCGGCCCCGGCAAGCTGACGGTTACCGACGGCGATGCTGTGCGGGAGATCGACCTGTCCGAGCTGGCGGCCGACAAGCTGCACGGCAACGTGCTGGTCGGCGAAGCCACGTTCGATCCGCCGGCGACCCCGCTGGACGAGATGGGACAGGGCAATCCCTACGGCACATACGGCTTCGGCGCACAGGTCGCGGAAGTCGAGGTCGATGTCGATCTCGGCACGGTCAAGGTGTTGCATGTCTGGGCGGCGCACGATGTCGGCGCCGCGATCAACCCGACCCAGGTCGAAGGACAGGTCCATGGCGGCGTCGCCCAGGGGCTCGGCCTTGCCCTGATGGAGGAATATCTACCCGGGCGGACCGAAAACCTGCACGACTACCTGATACCGACCTTCGGCGACGTGCCGCCGATCGACGTCTACCTGATCGAAGACCCCGAGCCGACCGGACCATACGGCGCCAAGGGCATCGGCGAGCCCGCCCTGATACCGACGCCGCCGGCGATCTTCGGGGCGATCCATCACGCGACCGGCGTGCGCATGAAACAGGCGCCGGCGACACCCGACCGGGTGCGCGCCGCGATACTGGCCGCAGGAGGAGACAAGTCATGAGCGATGCGAAAAAAGGCAATGCCGACGTCTGGTCGGGAACCGAGGCCGACGCGGCGAAAAGCGACGGCGTGATTACCTGCGATGCGTGCCCGGTGCTGTGCCGTATCCGCGAGGGCAAATCCGGGGCCTGCAGCCGCTATGCGAACGTCGAAGGGAAACTGACCCGTACGGACCCGCTGATCGTCACCCAGCAGATTTCCGACGAAAACGGTGACCTGGTGCCGTTCCTGCCGGAACAGGAAGCATGGGACGGATCGCTTAATTTCCAGTCGCCGACCTTCGTGACCGGCATCGGCGCGACGACGACCTATCCCGATTACAAGCCGGCGCCGTTCATCGTGTCGTCGGAACACCACGGCGTCGACATGGTGACCGTCGTTTCCGAGGGCGTGTTCAGCTATTGCGGCGTAAAGGTGAAGATCGATACCGACCGCTATATCGGCCCCGAGGCGGCGCCCGTCCGGGTAAAGGGCGAACAGGTCGGCCATGTGACCACGGCGGAGTATGGCTCGCAGATGCTGGCCCTCGGCGGCGTTCATCACCTGACGGGCGGCAGCAAGAAGGAAGGCAACGCGACCTGCCAGGCGATGCTGGCGCTGTGCAACAAGCACGCGGTCGAGATGACCATCGACGGCGGCGCGACACTGACGGTCGAAGCCGGCAAGCCGCCGGTGATCGACGACAATACCGAAGAACGGATGCGGGTCGGTTGCGGCTCGGCGACCATCGGTATGTTCGCGCTGCAATGGCACGGCCATGCGGACGAAGTCATCGTCGTCGACGATCACATCACCGGCGTTCTCAGCGAACATCAGTCGGGCAAGTTCCTCGACATGCCGCCCGCCGGAATCCGGGTGCGCGGACGGCGCTCTACGGCGGGACGGTATTTCCAGGTGGCGGAGCCCGGCGCGGGTTGGGGCGGCACCGACATTACCGAACCCCTGTCGATCATCGAGAAAATCGATCCTGACACGGCGTGGCCCGGGTTGCGCCTGCTGATGGTCAGCACCACCGGCGAGGACCAGGCCTATTTCGTTCTCGACGACGACCTCAAGCCCGTGCCCGCCGAGATGCCGGCGGAGCTTGCGGTATCGGTCGACCGGATCGCAGAAAACTGCGAACCGGCGCTGAGCACGGTGATGTTCATGGGCGGGGCGGGCGGCAGCCTGCGCGCGGGGGTCACCGTCAATCCGGTTCTCCTGACGCGCTCGGTCCGCGAATTGCGGACCCGCGTCACCTGCGGCGGCGCGCCGGTTTATGTCTGGCCCGGCGGCGGCATAACCCTGATGGTCGATGTGTTGCGGATGCCCGATAATTCCTTCGGTTACGTCCCGACGCCGGCACTTGTCGCGCCGATCGAGTTTTCGATGCCGCGTGACGAATTCGTCGCCCTCGGCGGATACCAGGACCACATCCGCGCGCTCAGCGACGTCTTGCGCGAAGGCGGCCTTCACGGCGTGCGCCCGCTTGCCTGGGAAGGCAACAACCCGTGGCCGCTGGCGGAACGCCGCGCGCTCGAGGACGTCTAAGCTGCGCCCGTGAACGCGCCCCAGGCGAGGCTTCTTCCCGACGGGCGGCGGCTGCATCTGCAGCACGGTCCGATCGATCTCGTGGTCGAAGCATTCGGGCCCCGGGACGAAGTGGGGGCGGCGTACCGGCAGGCGCGGGACCGCTTCGGGTCGATATTGTCCGAACTGGTCGGTGAGCTGGCGATACTCCGCAAGCCGCTCGTGCCATCGGGCCACCCTGTCTGGCAGCCCGACGGGGCGGTGGCGGCGCGGATGGCCGCTGCGGTCCGGCCGCATGGCGATGTGTTCGTCACGCCGATGGCGGCCGTTGCCGGGGCCGTGGCTGACGACGTGATGGCGTCCATGGTGGCGGGACGCGATCTGCAAAAGGCCTATATCAACAATTCCGGCGATATAGCGGTCCACCTGACGCCGGGCGAGACGTTGCGGCTCGGCATCGTCAGCGAGTTGTTCAGCATGTCGGCGGAGGACACGGCGGAAATCGGATTCGGTCAGCCGGTTCGCGGAATCGCGACGAGCGGCTGGCAGGGACGCAGCTTTTCGTTCGGAATCGCCGATGCCGTCACCGTCCTCGCCGGAACCGCGGCCGCGGCCGACGTGGCGGCGACCCTGATTGCAAATGCGGTGGATGCCGACCATCCGGCCATCGAACGCAGACCGGCATCGTCGCTGGAAGACGATACGGATCTCGGCGAACGGCTTGTGACCGTGAAAGTCGGGGAGCTCGACCCCGGGACCGTCAATGCCGCCCTTGATGCCGGGACCCGAGTCGCCGCCGCGATGGAAGCCGCTGGGCTGATATGTGCGGCGGCTTTGTTCCTGCGCGGCGAAAAGCGGGCGGTGGGGACGGGGCCGATGGCGGCTGTTGCAACCCTCGGGTGCCGATAAGACACAGTCAGAACACGGCTCTGGCGCCTGTTTTTGCCAAGACTGTTCAACCGAAGTGCAAATGTGTCATTCTGTATGATGTTGATTTTTAGTATTTAGGTTGTATCGGGATCAGTAGTGAAATGCGTAGTATAGCCTCACGCGCTATCTTGGGTAGAGGATTGGCCGGGAGTCATCCGGAAGTGCTTGGAGGAATTTCGGCAAAATTCAGCAGTTTTCGGCCAAGGAGCGAACTGGTCCGTCGCGCGCAGATTGAACTGCTCCTGCGGCATACCCGTTTTCAGACGATAGCTGCCCCGTTCTTCGGTCTTTTCCTCGTCCTGGCGTTCGAGCGTCCGGACTATGCCCTCTCGGCATGGGGCTGGGCGGTTGCGTTCGGCGCCGCATATGCCGCGCGGATGGTCGCGTTTATGGGCGCGCAGAACGATCCCGAACGCGGCATGGATCGCCGATTGAATATATATCTCGTGGGGCTCGCGGGGTCCGGCCTTCTCTGGTCGGTGGCGCCGCATGCCATCGCGCCGGCCGGGACGGACGCGCAGCTGATTGCCGGTATATTCGTCGCCTTCGCGGTTCTTGTCGGGGTCGTCGGCAACTTTCTCTATTACAGCTCGGCAGTCGTCTATTTCCTGACCTGGATATTGCCGGCGCTTGTTTCCCTCGGGTTCGTCTATACCGCCAGTTTTGAGTCGCTCGGCTGGACCTATGCGGGTGTCGTGGTGATGTTTTTGATCTACGCCTATAAATGTCTTGAAGTGATCAACCTGCCGATGGGTGAGACGCTCGAACTGAACGAGGCGCTGGTTCACGAACGCGACCGCGCCGAGGCGTCGGATCGCGCCAAGTCGGATTTCCTGGCCATGATGAGCCATGAATTGCGGACGCCGCTGAACGCAATCATGGGGTTTTCGGAGATTATCCGGGACCAGATATTCGGACCCGATGCGCACCGGCAGTATGTCGAGCAGGCGGCCTGCATTCGCGAAGCGGGCGGACTGTTGTCGGACCTTATCGGCGACCTGCTGGAACTGTCGGCGCTTGAAGCGCGGGGCAGGGATCTGAATATCGAAGAGGTCGAAGTGTCTGCGCTGATCGCGACGGCGACACAGTTGTTGCAGGATACGGCGGCAAAGCGACGGATCGGCCTGAAGACCCGGGTCGCGCCCGGTCTGCCTTTCGTGCCGATGGACCGGCGGTCCGCCATACAGTGCCTGACGAACATTCTCGGGAATGCCGTGAAATATTCGCCCGTCGGCGCCGATGTTCTTATCGAGGCGGAAGCGTCGGTGGCGTTCGTTCTCATCCATGTGCGGGACCGTGGGCCGGGGATACCGGAGGCCGAACTCGGAACCGTGACGGAGGCATTTCGCCGCGGCACGGGCGCCCAGGCGTCGCTGATCCAGGGGGTCGGGCTCGGGCTCGCCATCGCGGAGAACCTGATGAAGCAGCATAACGGGAATCTGGAGATAATCTCGTCGCTCGACGAAGGCACCACGGTCACGCTTTCGTTTCCCATTGCGGCGGAAACGGTGCGGGGCACCGTGACGGGCCGCCAGAACGCGGCTATACCTGACGCCTGATTTAATCCCGCGTTCACTGCGGGAAACCCGATAGGACGGAGCAAAAATGAGCGATTCAAGAACGGTCGTGGAAACGACACCCGACGGAGATTTCGGCGACCTCGTGAAGGTCCGGAAATTCGTAATCCATGTAGAGGAAATCCTCCACGAATTCGGCCCGGCGGCGACGACGCCGCAGCTGAAAGGTTATATTGCGGCCGTCGCGCATAATCCCTATGCCGGGCGCTATGTCGAAGACATCCTGCCGCTGATGGAGCAGCTTAAACCCATGGGCATCGCCATGGCGAAAAAGCTGATGGCGGTGATGGGCGGGCCCGACGCGATTGTCGGCTACGGCAAGGCCGCGATCGTCGGCGAGAACGGCGAGCTGGAACACGCGGCCCTGTGGCACGAGCCCGGCGGCTACGGCATGCGCGAACTGATGGACAAATCTGCCGCCATCGTGCCGTCGACCAAGAAGGTCGGCGGCCCCGGCTGCACCATCGACGTGCCGATCGCTCACGCAAACGCGGCCTATGTGCGGAGCCATTTCGACACCGTCGTCTGTTCGATCAACGACGCCCCGCGGGCGAACGAGATCGTTTGGATCCAGTCCATGTCCAACGCGCCGCGTATCTATTCCCGGTCCGGCGGTTTGCGGGACGAGGACACCAAGGGCGAAGACGGGCTGCGGTAGGCATTCGCGGCGTTCCCCGAAATTCGATCGTCATCCCGGCCCTGTGCCGGAATCCAGTTGGCATGTCGCGCGCAGTAAGGCTGGATCCCGGCACAAGGCCGGAGTGACAGGGAGCCTCGCGTTGCCGGTCTTCATGCGGATAGCCCCGCGAGAAGCCCCCTGTTTTTCAGTGTGTCATGTCCCGGGTTATTTTTCCTTGCCGGTCCACGCCGTGCGGTCGATGTCGAGGTCCGGGAACTTGTCCGGGTCGAACACCGGGCGCGCGATACCGGCTTTCAGCTGTTCGCGGAAATCGTTCAGCAGCCGCTTCGCGATCGGGAACAGCATCGCCAGGGCGAGCAGATTGACGATCGCGAGCACTCCCATCATCGGATCCGAGAAGAAGAACACCGACGTCGCACCGGGTGCGACGGCGCCGAGAAACACAATGGCCGTGATCCCTATCCGCAACACGTGCAGCGACAGCGGGTGTTTGGTCATCACCGTCATCGCGTTTTCCCCCAGGTAGTAGTTGTAGATGATGGAGCTGAACGCGAAGAGGAAGATGGCGCCGGTCAGGAAATACTGCACCCAGCCTCCGAGATGCGATACCAGCGATTGCTGCGTCAGGGCGACGCCGTCGACGCCCTCTGCGCCCGGGACGTAGACGCTTCCGAGCAGGATGACGAAGGCCGTGCAGCTGCAGATGATGATCGTGTCGATAAAGACCGAGAACGACTGGGTGATGCCCTGGCTGATCGGGTGGCGGACGTCCGCGGTTGCGGCAACGTTCGGGGCCGACCCGAGACCGGCTTCGTTGGAAAACAGACCGCGCCGAAGTCCCTGCGCGATAGCCGCCCCCATGCCGCCGCTGACCGCTTCCTCGAAGCCGAAGGCGTTGGACAGGATCGAGACGACGACCCGCGGGACATCGCCGATATTCATGGCGATGACGATCAGCGCCAGCGAGATATACCCGATCGCCATGATCGGCACGATCACGTCCGCGGTTTTCGCGATCCGGTGAATGCCGCCATAAACAATGATCGCGGTGCAGAGTGCGAGGACGATGGCCGTCGTCAGCCGGTCGATTCCCATGCTGTCCTGGGCGGCGCCGGCGACGGTGTTGCCCTGGAACGCAGGAAACCCGATCCCGAACGCGGCGATCAGGCAGATTGCATAGAGTATCGCGAGCCAGCGATAGTCGGCGCCGAGTCCGTGGATGATCGTGCGGGCAGGGCCGCCGCGATAGGTCCCGTCGCCCTGGTTTTCCTTGAAAAGCTGCGCCAGCGAGCATTCGATCAGGCTGGTCGCCATGCCGACGATCGCGATGGCCCACATCCAGAAAACGGCGCCGGGACCGCCCAGGGTAATCGCGACGGCGACGCCGGCAATGTTACCGCCGCCGACCCGTCCGCCGACCGAAAGCAGCAACGCTTCGCGCGCGCTGATCGTATTCGGGTCGCCCGACTGGTTGCGGCTCGACAACACGCGGAACATGCGGATGAAATAGCGGAACTGGACAAAGCCGCTGACGATCGTGAAGAAAATGCCGAGGACAACGAGAAATGGAACGAGCGCCCACCCCCATGTCAGATCCCCGATAACGCCGAAAAATGACTCCAGAAGTTCCATTTGCCGTTCCCCCGTCGATTGTTATCGCTGGTAAACGGCTCAACCCTAGCACGAGATTCCGGGTTTCGGGGCCTTTCGACGAATCAGAAGCGTGGCTCTCCGTCCGGTCTATCGGGCGTTCAACGCCTTCCAGACTTTCGGCGGCGTCGCCGGAATTCCCAGTTCCGTGCCGCCATTGCCGTCCAGCGCATCCATGATCGCATTGTAGATCACGGGGTAGGAACCGCCATTGCCGGCCTCGCCGCAGCCTTTGACGCCGAGCGGGTTGGTCTTGCAAGGCACCGCGTGGGTGGTGAAATCGACATGGGCGATCTCGTCGGCACGGGGCAGGGTGTAATCCATATAGGTGCCGGTCAGCAGCTGGCCGTCGGAATCGTACATGGTGTCTTCGAACATGACCTGGCCGATGCCCTGGACGATGCCGCCATGGACCTGGCCTTCGACGATCATCGGGTTCACGACGACGCCGAAATCGTCGACCACCGTATAGCGGTCGATGACGATATGGCCGGTATCGGGGTCGATCTCGACCTCGGCGACATGGCAACCGTTGGGGAAGCTGATCGGCGCGGTCTTGTGGTTCACCTTGTGCGACAGGGTGTCGGGCAGGTCGTCGGCGCCCTTCAGTTCGCGCGCCTTTTCGGCCAGCGTCATGATGCCGACGCTTTTGTCGGTTCCGGCGACGGCAAAGCGGCCATCGACGAACTCGATATCCTCGACGGCGGCTTCGAGCACGTGCCCTGCAAGCTTCTTGCCGTTATCGATGATCGTCTCGGCGCATTCGACGATGGCGCCGCTGGCGGCGATCATGGAGCGCGAACCGCCGGAACCGCCGGCGCCGTCGCTCATCTCGTCGGAATCCCACTGCACCAGGTTGATGGCTTCGAACGGTATGCCGAGCTGGGCGGACAACACCTGGGCGAACGGCGTGGCGTGGCCCATCCCGAAATCCTTGTTGCCGGTGACCAGCGTGACGGAACCGTCTTCCTCGAAACGAATATCGGCAAGCTCCGTGCCGGGCCCCGCCGTGGTTTCCAGGTACGGTGCGATGCCGATGCCGCGTTTCAGCCCTGCCGCCTCGGAAGCCTGCTTGCGCGCGGCGTAGCCGGCATAGTCGGCGCGGTCGAGGCACATATCCATGATGGTTTCGAATTCGCCGGAATCGTAGGTCAGGCCGACCGGCGTTTCATGGGGGAACATGTCCGGCGAGATCATGTTGCGGCGGCGGATTTCGACCCGGTCGATACCCATTTCCGTGGCCGCCTTGTCGATCAGGCGTTCGAGGAAGAATTTGGATTCCGGTCGTCCGGCGCCGCGATAGGGGCCGGTCGGCACCGTGTTCGTGAACACGCATTTGGCGTTGAATGAAATCTGCGGCGTCTTGTACAGACTGATGATGTTGCGGCTGGTGACCATGGTCGCCGGCCAGGGGCCCATCGAGGTCAGGTAGGCGCCCATGTCGCCGACGCCGTCGACGCGGAGGGCCAGGAAGTCGCCGTCCTTGTTCAGGGCGAGCTTTAGGTCGAAGGTCATGGCCCTGCCGTGATGGTCCGACAGGAAGCTTTCCGACCGGTCGGCGGTCCATTTGACGGCGCGGCCGAGTTTCTTTGCGGCATGCATGACAACGATTGCCTCGTTGAACGCCGAGCCCTTCATGCCGAACGAGCCGCCGACTTCCTTCGACACGATGCGGACCTTGTCGGGGGTGGTGCCCAGCATGTTGGCGGTGCCGCTGCGATAGCCGGCGACGCCCTGCGTGCCGACATGGAGCGTATATTTTTCCGTCGCCGCATCGTATTCGGCGACCGTGGCGCGCGGTTCCATCGCATTGACGACGATCTTGGTGTTGGTGAGTTCCACCGTGCTGACATGCGCCGCCTCGGCGAACGCTTTCTCCACGGCCGCGTCGTCGCCCCACTGGAAGTCGAGGCAGGTGTTGTTGGGTGCTTCGTCCCAGACCGACGGCGCGCCGTCCTTGACGGCTTCGACCGGGTCGGCAGTGGCGGGAAGCTCGTCGATATCGAGCAGGATCATTTCCATCGCGTCGCGCGCCTGGGCCGCGGTTTCGGCGATCACGACGGCGACCGGGTCGCCGACATGCTTGACCTGTCCGACGGCAAGCGACGGGCGCGGCGGCACGACGGCGCTGGAGCCGTCGCGGCTCTTGACGCCGATCGGGCAGGGAATGTCCTTGATGCCGTCGGCGCGCAGGTCTTCGCCTGTATGGACCGCGATCACGCCGGGCGCGGACTTGGCGGCATCGGTATCGATACCCCTGATATTGCCATGGGCGACGGGCGAGCGCAGGAAGACCGCATAGGCCTGTCCGGCGGCGTTGTAATCGTCCGAATATTCGCCGCGGCCGGTGAGCAGTTTCGGGTCCTCGCTGCGGAGAACGGGCTGGCCAATACCGAATTTCAATGTGTCCAGGACGGCGTCGTCGGGCATGTGATGAAGCTCTCTGATGAGGATGATTTGGCGATAATGTAGCAGAGCGCGGGGGGCGTGCAATCCCGCGCGCCCCTCACAACGCTGTTGCGCGCGGTCTGTCTTGACAACGGGCCGGGGCGGAACGAACATTGTATGTGTACAAACGAATCCGAACCCGCAGGGAACGCGCCATGCCAGCCAATATCCGCAAAACATCCGTGATCGTCGAGGAAACCCGACAGGACATCGGCCGCGAGGTCAATCCGCCGACCCGCAAGGCGGCGGCGCTGGCGGTTATCGAGAACCCCTTCGCGGGGCGCTACGAGGAAGACCTGACGGAACTGATGGATATCGGCGCCGAACTGGGTGAATTGCTCGGCCGGATGTGCGTCGAGGCGCTTGGCATCAAACCCGAAGAGGCCGAAGGATACGGCAAGGCGGCTATAGTCGGCGAAAACGGCGAATGGGAGCATGCGGCGGCGATCCTGCATCCGAAGCTCGGCGCGCCGCTGCGCAAGGAAGTCGAGAAAGGCGCCGCACTGGTGCCGTCGGTCAAGAAACTCGGCGGGCCGGGCACGGCAATCGATATTCCCCTCGGCCACAAGGACGCGGCCTATGTGCGCAGCCATTTCGACGGCATGGAGGTGCGCCTGGCAGACGCGCCGCGCGCCAATGAGATTCTCGTCGCAATCTCGGTGACGGATTCGGGCCGCCCGTTCCCCCGCGTCGGCGGGCTGACCACC
>TARA_R110000868_G_scaffold226115_2_pt1 | contig 16422 bp, 17 predicted proteins | sample TARA_R110000868 | Tara Oceans TARA_R110000868 (sample SAMEA4397489) | marine metagenome | biome: Polar Biome; feature: [SRF] surface water layer (ENVO:00010504); material: water (ENVO:00002006), including particulate matter (ENVO:01000060) such as... | depth 5 m | reverse complement strand
ACATAGCCACCTGGACCAGAACCAATTACTACAACATCGTATTCTTTTACTGACATAGCTTATCCTTCAATCAAAAAAAATTAGATACCAAGAAGCATCTTGGCCGGATCTTCAATCATTTCCTTAACAGTCTTAAGGAATGTTACAGATTCCTTACCATCGACTACGCGGTGATCGTAAGAAAGTGCTAGATACATAACGGGATGAATCACAACCTGACCTTTATGGGCCACTGGGCGTTCAACGATATTATGCATGCCAAGAATAGCTGATTGAGGAATATTTAAAATTGGAGTGGATAGCATTGAGCCAAAAACCCCACCGTTGGTGATTGTAAAAGTACCACCCTGCATTTCATCGACAGTTAATTTTCCGTCGCGTCCTTTTAGGGCCAATCGCTTAATCTCAGATTCAATTTGCGCCATGGATAGGCTTTCAGCATTTCTCACAACTGGTACTACTAAGCCTCTTGGAGTGGAGACGGCAACACCGACATCACAGTAGTCGTGATAGACCAGCTCTTCGCCAGAGATTTGAGCATTAACGCCAGGAACTTCTTGAAGTGCCAAGCAGCAGGCTTTGGTAAAGAAACTCATGAAGCCAAGCCCAATATCGTGCTTCTTTTGGAATTCTTCTTTATAACGTTTTCTAAGCTCCATAACTTCAAACATATCGACTTCATTAAAAGTCGTAAGCATGGCGGTAGAATTCTTAGCTTCAGTTAATCTAGAAGCAATTGTTTTTCTAAGTCGTGACATCTTTTCACGGCGAACAGTGCGAACAGCTCCACCGGCAGGTGCCGCTTCCTTGAGTTCTTTGGCCGCTGGCTTGTCTGCACTTTTAGCCGGAGCTGCAGAGGCGTTCATGGCATCGGCTTTAGTGATTCTACCGTCTTTACCAGAGCCGTTAACAGCATCGGTAGAGACACCTTTTTCATCTAGAATTTTTCTTGCTGCAGGAGATGGAAAGTTCTTATCTCCACCAGTTGGTGCGCTTGCTGCAGGAGCCGCTTTGGCAGGTGCAGCTTCCTCTTTCGCTGGGGCAGCTTTTTGAGCGCCGGCACCGGGTTTTATCGTGGCTATGACTGCGCCAATTTTAAGTTCACTGCCTTCCTCGGCTTTTATTGTGATTACTCCCGATACTTCTGCCGGAAGCTCCATATTGGCCTTATCAGACTCAATCTCGCAAAGATTATCCCCTTCTTCGACTTGATCACCATCAGCAACCATCCAGCTTGCCAATGTAACTTCGGTAACTGACTCGCCAATTTGTGGGATTTTAACTTCAACGCTCATAACTTAAATCCTTATAAAAATGCTTTCTTTAAAATTTCTTCTTGTTCTCTATTATTTACAGAGGCAAAGCCTGTGGCCGGAGAAGCTGCACTTCTTCTAGAAACACATTCAAAGTTTCCAAAAAGATCGCGCCATCTCATGAGGAATGTCCAAGCCCCAATATTAAGAGGCTCTTCTTGCACCCAGCGGAAATTCTTGGCGCCCTTGTACTTAACTAGTAGCGACTTAATTTGTTTTTCAGGGAGAGGATAGATCTGCTCCATACGAACTATGGCAACATCATCTCTATCGTCTTGGTTCTTCTTTTCAAGAAGTTGATAATAAACTTTTCCTGAACACATCAAAACAGTCTTCACTTTTTTAGCATCGGCCTTATGATCATCGATAATCTCTTGGAAGCTTCCCTTTACAAGATCATCAATTGAAGATGTACAGCGAGAGTCTCTAAGCAGTGATTTAGGCGTAAAGACCACCAACGGCTTTCTAAACTCCCATTTAATTTGTCTTCTTAAGGCGTGGAAAAAGTTGGCCGGCGTAGTGCAGTTAGCGATGACCATATTATCCTCAGCACAAAGCTGAAGAAATCTCTCAATTCTAGCTGAAGAATGCTCAGGTCCAGCACCTTCATAGCCGTGAGGAAGTAGCATCACAAGGTCACACATTCTGCGCCACTTTGTTTCACCCGAGCTGATAAATTGATCAATCATAATCTGTGCGCCGTTGGCAAAATCACCAAACTGAGCTTCCCAGATATTGAGTGACCATGGACTTCCTTGTGAGTATCCATACTCAAAGCCCAGGACGCCGTATTCAGATAGAAGGGAGTTATAGATATTAAAGCGTCCCTGCCCTTCTTGAATATGATCAAGACCACAATAGGCTTCACTCGTCATTTCATCAAAAACCTTGGCATGGCGATGGGAAAAAGTTCCGCGCACGACATCTTGACCAGAAAAGCGAACGCCAAAGCCTTCCGTTAAGACTGTGCCGTAAGAAAGAAGCTCTGCCATGGCCCAATCAACTGTATCATTGGCCCATGAGGTAGCGCGATCATCGAGAATTTTCTGGGCTTTCTTTAAAGTCTTAAAGCCCTTAGGAACTTTGGTGAAAGCGGCAACGATTTTATCGAGAGTTTTGCGATCGACCGTTGTATCTACAGGATGATCAAAATCACCTGGCTTACTAAAACGTAACTTCTCCCAATCTTTGTGGGGACCTTTTTTGCGATTGGGTAATTCTTTTTGTTTTACGTTGTTCAGACGATCAGAGAGTAAATCTTTAAACTCTTTTTGCATCTGCTTAGCCAGACTCTTCATCTGCGGATCAGCGGCTAAAAGCTTTTCAAGATAAACTTCTCTTGGGTTTTTATGCTTGGCCACAAGTCCATATAAATGCGGCTGAGTGTACTTAGGTTCATCGCCTTCATTATGCCCGTGCTTTCTGTAGCAGACCATATCGACGAACACATCTTTTTTAAATTTCTGTCTAAATTCAGTCGCTAACTCAACGGCGTAGACGACAGATTCAGGCTCATCCCCATTAACGTGAATAATGGGGCAATCAAGCATTTTCGCAACACTGGTACAATAATGAGTACTTCTTCCATCGCTGAAATCTGTCGTAAAACCGATCTGGTTATTGATCACAAAATGGATTGATCCACCTACTCTATAACCAGGTAGCTCACTCATTTGCAGGCATTCGTAAACAAGCCCCTGCCCTGCTACGGCAGCATCACCGTGAATAATAATTGGAACGATCTTACTTTCATCATTGCCGTAAGCGTGATCGAGTTGAGCACGATTATATCCCATCACCACAGGAGCAATTGCTTCAAGGTGAGATGGGTTTGGTAAAATCTTGAGATAAACCTCTTGTCCACCTGAAGCCTCTTTAATGGATGTGAAACCCATATGGTATTTCACATCACCATCTCCGGCTTGCGCCATTTCCTCTAGGGATCCGCCTTCAAACTCAGAGAAAATATACTCATATGTTTTACCGACAATATTGGCGAGGAGGTTGAGTCGACCTCTATGGGCCATACCAATAACAAACTCTTTAACCCCAAGCTCAGCGCCGCGATTAATAATCGCATCAATAGCTGGGATAGTGGTTTCACCACCTTCAAGAGAGAATCTTTTTTGGCCAATAAATTTAGTCTGCAAGAAGTTTTCAAAAACGTTAGCTTCGTTAAGCTTTCTTAAAATTCTTTTTTTCTTTTCAATTGGGTAATCAATATTCTTAGCTTCGCTTTCATATTTTTGTCTAAACCAACGGCGCACGTCCGTGTTCAAACAATGCATGTACTCAACGCCAATTTTTGAACAATAGATAGCTCTCAAGTGATCCAAGATTTCTCGAAGCGTAGAGTTGATTGGAAGTCCAACAAACTCGGCACACATAAATGGCTTGTCTAGATCATCAGTCGAAAGATCAAAATGATCGAAAGAGATACGTGCATCGCGATCTTTTCGTGGACGAATTGGATTTGTGTCGGAAACTAGGTGGCCTCTTGAACGATAGCTTTGTATCAAGCGAAAGACGTTGAATTCTTTTCGCATTTTTGCGTCATCAATCTCGCCACCGCTACTAGGCATGCCCTGAAATTCGAAGCCCTGAAAGAACATTCGCCAAGACTCTTCCACACTGTCGGGATCTTTTTTGTAATCGTCATAAAGACCGTCAATATAAGTGATGTCTGAGGCAGAGAGATGATTAAAATCTTGTCGTTTCATCGTGTGAAACCCTGTTACCCGTATCGGGATAAGTTGAATTTGTTGTTGCATAGATCGCCTTTTTGCAAAGACTTTGCTTCATCAAAAATGGCCAACTATGCGAGACTATAGGCTTAGGATAGCATTTAGTGAAGGGTAAATAAGTAGACGGCAACAACTGCTTCAAAGAAATTTAAAGCGATTCAGACAGGTAAGCACGCCCAGCATCAATCTTTATAGGGGCATTACATTCGTGATCTTCTTCTTGAGCATCGCACTCTGTTTTCTTGTCACAAAACATACAGTCCTCGCCCATCACTCGACCCAGCCCACCACACGAACCTTGCAATTGTTTTCCTTTAATAAGGACACCAACGGCCATGGCCAGCATGAAGACAACGAGAACAATTAATGTAACGAGAAACAATTCAGTCATAATTACTTTTTAATATACTTAGCGAATTCAGGTGTCATCCACTCAGTAAAATCTCCATCCTTTTTATGTGAAATAATATAGACCGCCATTTTATTATCAGTGGCAAATTGCATAGCCTGTTGGGTCCCCATGGCAAGTAGTGCAGTAGCAAAGCCATCGGCCTGGGTGCAATCCCCTGTTTCCTCAATCACGCTCACGCTGGCAATATCGGACAAGGCCGGGGCACCTGAGCGAGGATCGAGCACATGTGCATAACGCATGCCATTAGACTCAAAATAATTTCTATAATCTCCTGAAGTGGCTAAAGCTGCATTATTTAACAATACAATTTTTTGCGCCCCACCCGTATCTGCTTCATCGGGAATGCTAATGCCGATTTGCCAGGCAGTTTTATCGGCCTTGGAGCCCTTTGTTCTGACCTCGCCACCGATTTCCACCATGTAATTATCAATGCCACTGCTCTCGAGCAAGCGACCTACTTGATCCACACCCCAGCCTTTTGCGATTGAGGATAAATCAAGCCTGACTTCAGCATTTGTTTTTCTAATCATCGGCTCAACTTCATCAGCGATGACCATTTGATAGCCAACAATTTTTTTGGCCGCAGCAATTTGAGAATCGCTTGGCACGACTTTGGATTTCTTGGCACCAAAGCCCCATAGGTCCACCAAAGGACCAACGGTTGGGTCATAGATACCATCTGTCTTTTGCGCCAAGGCCAAGGCAACTTTTGTTACCCAATGAAAACCAGGGGAAACTTTAAACCAACTATCAGTGCTCTTAAGTCCGTTGAACTTTTGAATTTCACTTTCATCAATATAAGTGGACATCTCTAAGTTAACACCACGTAAAACTTCTTCAATGGCTTTTGCTAACTCATCTCGAGCTGGTGCATCTTCTGTGGAATAGTACTTGATCGCGTAACTTGTCCCCATAGTCTGACCAAAAATGGTCAACACTTCAGGTGTGTGCTTTTTTGTACAGGCGATCAGTAAGCTTAATAACAAGAATATTCTTAACATAATGATCTCTCAAAAAAATAAAGCCACCCCAAAGGGGTGGCACAAGGAATCTAGCCGCCGAAGTCATCGAGCATAATATCGTCGCGCTCAACTCCAAGGGATAGCAGCATATTAATGACAGCTTGGTTCATCATCGGTGGCCCACAAAGATAGTACTCACAGTCTTCAGGTGCCTCGTGTTCTTTTAAATAGTTTTCAAACAAAACGTTATGAATAAAGCCTGTGTAACCAGTCCAATTGTCATCTGGGAGCGGCTCTGAAAGAGCACAATGCCATTCAAAGTTTTTATTCTCAGCAGCCAGACCATCAAAGTCCTGCACGTAGAACATTTCTCTTTTAGATCTTGCACCATACCAGAACGTCATTTTACGATCAGTTTTGATGCGCTTGAGTTGATCAAAGATATGGGAACGCATTGGCGCCATACCTGCCCCACCACCAACAAAGATCATTTCTTTGTCAGTATCACGGGCGAAGAATTCACCGAATGGACCAGAGATTGTTACTTTATCGCCTGGCTGAAGCCCAAAGATATACGAAGACATCTTACCTGGTTCAACATTTGGAAGACGTGGAGGAGGAGAAGCAATACGCACATTCAGCATAATGATTCCTCTTTCTTCTGGATAGTTGGCCATCGAGTAGGCACGAATAACATCTTCATCGGTGTGAGAGACATACTGCCAAATATTGAATTTGTCCCAGTCTTCACGGAATCGCTCTTCAACGATGAAATCTTTATAGTTAATGGTCAGTCCACCTGGGCGCTCAATCTGAATAAAGCCACCAGCTCTAAATGGAACTTCTTCTCCAGCTGGAAGTTCAAGTACAAGCTCTTTAATAAAAGTTGCCACGTTGTGGTTAGAGCGAACTGTACAATCCCATTTTTTAACGCCAAAGACTTCTTCAGGAACTTCAATCTTCATATCGTTTTTAACAGCCACCTGACATGAAAGACGACAGCCCTCTTTGGCTTCGCGCTTCGTGATATGAGACATCTCAGTTTCAAGAATATCACCACCGCCAGAAAGGACGTTCACTTTACACTGGCCGCAAGTTCCGCCACCACCACAGGCAGAAGAAACGAAGAGCTTTTGATCAGTAAGAATATTTAAAAGTTTTCCGCCGGCCGGGACAGAAACAGTTTTTTCATCATTGATGACAAGACTGATATTGCCGCTAGCAACAAGCTTACTCTTTGCAATTAAGATAATACACACAAGGGTCAAGATGACCGCTGTAAACATTGAGACGCCGAGGATGATTTCGTTCATATCGAATCCTAATTCGTAAAAATTAAAGTTGGATGCCTGAGAAAGAAAGAAAGCCTAAAGCCATCAATCCAACTGTAATAAATGTAATTCCTAGACCACGAAGACCTTCTGGAACGTCACTATATTTCATTTTCTCTCTAATCCCTGCAAGCGCCATAATCGCAATGGCCCATCCAAGTCCTGATCCAAAACCGTAAGTAACACTTTCAGCAAAAGTATAATCACGCTCAACCATAAATAATGAGCCACCAAGAATGGCACAGTTAACTGTGATCAACGGAAGGAAGATACCAAGGGCAGCATAAAGAGCTGGAACATACTTATCGAGGGTCATCTCTAAAATCTGAACAATTGCAGCAATCACGCCGATATAAGAGATTAGTCCCAAGAAAGTTAGATCAGTATTAGGAAGACCCGCCCATGCGAGCGCTCCACCCTTTAGAAGATTATTATAAATCAGGTTATTGGCTGGAACTGTGATGGTTTGAACCACGATAACTGCGATACCAAGGCCAATAGCTGTTTTAACTTTTTTCGAAACTGCGATGAACGTACACATTCCAAGAAAGAATGAGAGCGCCATGTTTTCGATGAAAACTGCTTTTGTAAGAATACTTAAATGATGTTCTAACATATCTTTCTCTCTTAGTTGCTTTGTTCAATTTGATCTTTTTTCCAAGTGCGAAGTCCCCAAATAAAGAAGCCAATGAGGAAGAAAGCGCTTGGAGAAAGAAGCATCATGCCGTTACCTTGGTACCAGCCACCTTCGTTAGTCAGTGGAAGGATTGAAATCCCAAAGAGTTTTCCAGAACCAAATAGTTCACGAAATAGTCCGACGAAAATAAGTACGATGCTGTAGCCAAGACCGTTACCAATACCATCGAGGAAACTCATAATTGGACCGTTCTTCATGGCGTAGGCTTCGGCACGTCCCATCACAATACAGTTGGTGATGATCAGTCCAATATAAACAGACATACTTTTGGCAATGTCATAGACAAATGCTTTAAGCAATTGGTCGGTGACTATGACCAAAGAAGCAATAATAGTCATCATAACGATGATTCGAATTGAACTTGGTACGTGGTTTCTGATGATTGAAACGCAAAGACCCGAGACGGCGCAAACCACGGTCACGGCCAAGGCCATAACCATCACAGATTCCATCTTCGTTGTAACCGCAAGAGCTGAACAAATCCCTAAGATCTGAAGCGCGATTGGGTTGTTATCAAACATTGGACCGAAAAGGGTTTTCTTAATGCTCATCCCCTTCCTCCTTATTGGGCCATGGAAACAGAGTCATCTGCTGACGCTGCTTCGTTTTGGCTACGAAAGTTATTTAAATATTTTTGGAAACCGTTACTACCAAACCAATAGTTGATGAGGTTCTCAACGCCAATTGAAGTAATCGTAGCTCCTGAGAGACCATCAATCTGGTGAACGGCACCATCTGGAGCTGAACCTTTAACTACATTGATAACTGGCTTGCCGTTATCATCATAGATTTTCTTTCCTTCCCAAAGCGATTTCCAACGTGGGTTATCAACCTCGCCGCCAAGACCAGGAGTTTCGCCGTGCTCGTAAAAGCCAATACCTTTAACTGTATTTACGTCACTTGAAAGAGCGATGAAGCCCCAAAGTGTCGACCAAAGACCCTTGCCGTGAATCGGAAGAATCACCATCTCTACTTTACCTTCTGGCTTATAGAAATAAATCTTGCCGTACTTGGCGCGGGATTTAATTTTGGCAATGTCTTCATTAGAAGGAATAGAAACGGAACGCTTTGGATCTTTAGAAGCTTCGCGCTGATTGAAGGTCGCAGCGTCGATATCTGTAACTTCCTCACCCGTTTCTAAATCGATGACCTTCGTTTCCATTTTAGCAAACTCAGATTCGATCTCTTTTGCAGAAGGATTTCCTTTAATGAGACCTGCGGCCATTAAAAGATTTTTCTTAACATCAAGAATCTTATTAGCTTCTTGCATTGGTCTAAGTGAAACAGCTGAGCCAGATACTAAGACAGCGCAGACAGCACAAAGAAGACCGGCGACAATAAATGTTTTAGCTATTGAATCGTTACTCATAATTCCTCCGCCTACGCTTGTGTGCGCGCTAGGCGACGTTTAATATTTCCTTGAACCACGAACCAATCAATCAGTGGTGCAAATACGTTAGCAAATAGAATCGCCAACATAATCCCTTCTGGGTAAGCCGGGTTAATGACACGAATTAGAATAGTCATAACACCGATGAGTAGTCCGTAGACCCACTGACCTTTTTGAGTCATAGCTGCGGAAACGGGGTCAGTTGCCATAAAAATAGTACCAAAAGCAAAACCACCAAGAACTAGGTGCCAATACCAAGGCACAGAGAACATTGGATTTGTTGCTGATCCGATACCATTAAGAAGCATGCCAAAGCCAACAGCTCCAATCACAACTGAAAGCATGATTCTCCAAGAACCAATGCCTGAAGCAATCAAGTAGACAGCACCAAGAAGACAAGCAATCACCGATGTCTCACCCATCGAACCTGGGATAAAACCAATCAATGCATCCATGAATGAAAACTGACTAGCAAGAGCAGTGATACCACCTTGAGCGGCAACACCAAGAGCTGTCGCTGATGTATAGCCATCAACCGCAACCCATACAGCATCACCAGAAATTTGAGCCGGATAAGCAAAGTACAAGAAGGCACGGGCCGTTAGTGCAGGGTTAAGAAAGTTCTTACCTGTTCCACCAAAAATTTCTTTACCAACAACCACGCCAAAAATGATTCCGACTGCAACCTGCCAAAGAGGAATAGTCGCTGGAAGAGTCAAAGGGAAAAGCATACCTGTGACAAGGAAGCCTTCATTAATTTCATGTTTTCTTACAGTGGCGAAAACTGCTTCACAGGCGCCACCAGCAATATTCGTCACCAAAAATACGGGAACAAAATAAAGAGCACCGTGAACAAAACAAGCCAGAAGACTTGAAGGATTAACTCCAAGACCAAGCATCGTCAAAATCTCTCCACGCCAGCCAGAAGCCGACTCAAGTCCAGCTTGAGCAAGAGCGTAATTGGCTTGGTGACCTGTATTCCACATGGCGAATAAAATCGCAGGGATCAAGGCAAAGGCAACAGTGATCATGAGACGTTTAAGATCAAGTCCGTCGCGCACATGAGTCTGGCCTGAAGTTACAGAGTCAGGAGTATAAACAAAGGTGTCGATCATTTCATAGACAGGGTAAAACTTCTCGAGCTTTCCACCGTTTACAAAGTGATGATGTTGACCATCAAGAAAAGTTCTAAGCGCTTTCATTATCCTTCCTTCTCAATGATGTTGAGGCTCTCACGCAAGAGTGGACCGAAGTCTGTTTTGCCTGGGTCAGCATAGGTACATAATGCCAAGTCTTCTTCATCAAGCTCTAATGCTCCAAGCTCTTGAGCTCCATCTGTGTCTTTGGCCAATAATAAACGTAGAAGTTGTGTCGGCAATATATCTAAAGGCATGACCTTTTCATAACTGCCTACTGGAACGATGGCCCTAGGTGAACCATTGGTATTTGTATCAAATGCAAACTTCTTACTTGGGAAGAGCTTTGACACAAAAATATTCTTAATTGAAAATTTATTAAGTCCAGGGGAATGCCAGCCAAAGAATTCTCTGTAACGACCTTCTTGCAATAAAGTCACTTGATTATGGAAGCGACCTAGAAAACAAAAAGGTGCTGAACCAGCTTGGCGACCATTAAAGACCGAACCAGACACGCGACGAACTTCACCAGTTTTAACTTCTCCTTCGAGAAGATTGCAAAGACATGCACCAAGGCGTGTTTTAAGGAGACGTGGTTGAGTAGCCATTGGGCCAGCAACTGAAACGACGCGCTCAACGAAGAGCTTGCCTTCCATGAACAACTTTCCAACTGCAATGACGTCTTGATAGCCGATATGCCAGACAACTTTTTTAGGGCCAACTGGATCGAGCATATGAATATGTGTTCCTACGTTTCCAGCAGGGTGAATTCCTGAGAACTCTTGGCGCTCAATATTGCCCTCAGCTGGAACATTGATATGGCTGCCACCGCGAACACATACAAATGTTTTCCCATCAGTTAGTGTCGATAAAGTCTTCACACCGTGCTCAAAAGCTTCGGCGTGTTCTTTGATAACGACTTCAGGGTATGGCGCGAGAGGATTAGTATCTACGGCCGTAATAAAGATTGAATGAGGCTTAGTTCCAGGAGTGGCACTCTTAGAAAATGGACGGGTACGAATTGAAGCCCAAAGTCCCGACTCAATTAAGAGTCCTTGAACATCATCTTTTGACTTAGAGAATGTCACTTGATCCATTCCATCGCCATCGATTTCGATTATCAAGTTTTCAAAAACTCTTCTCTCTCCACGTGTAATGCTCTTCACAGTGCCAGAGGCTGGCGCTGTGTAGATGACACCTGGAACTTTTTTACACTCGAAAACAGGTTGGCCAAGTTTTACCTTGTCCCCTTCTTTAACGAGCATAGATGGTTTCATGCCAATATAGTCGGGGCCAAGTAGTGCGACTTCTTTAATCGCTCTTCCCTTTTCTATGGCTTGCTTCGGATGACCTGTGATGGGCAGGTCGAGACCCTTTTTGATTGTGTGGATCATGGCTTTACCAAAACCTGGTTGAAGGTTCGTATAATAAAATTAATCTGATATTTAAGGGAAAAGTAACAGATTGTGTCCTGTATGACATCTGGAATTTTAAGTACTTGTCTAAGAAATATTATGCTTTGCGCCTCAATTAATTTTAGCGCCCACAACATTTTTTATATTTTTTCCCAGAGCTACATGAACAAGGATCGTTGCGACCAACTTTTAATTCAGACCTTTTGATCGGAGTATGGAACACCTCGCCATCGACGTAGAACCACTTTCCGTCATTTTTTTCAAAATGGGATAGTTCGTGGTGGTCAAAATGTTGTCCTTTGATTTCGTATGCAGCGCAAAACTCGACATGGCCATGCGTGTCAGGTTTTTCTTCATCGGCGAAGGCTTCCATGATTTCAAGCCCAGTCCAACTTGAACTCTCGGCCCATGACTTCATTCCTTCCATATCAAATTCTTCGCGGTGATCTGGGTGAAGTGAATCGTGCAAAAACTGAACGGCACCTTTTGAGAAGGCACTGTAACGGGCGCGCATAAGCTTTTCTGGAAATTCTGGCCACGCCTTTCCTTCGTGAAAAGGAGCACAACAATCAGTGTAAGTAGAGCCTGATGAACATGGACATTTTTGTGACATACTCGATCCTTATAATCTGTAGAGCAGCTCACTTAGCTGCGTATTTTCTTCGTTAAAATGAACTTTCGATTCCCAAATTCTGCTAGATACTAGCGTAAAGTGAGGCTTTAGCAAATCCAGATAAAACTGTCGCGGCCTTCTAATCGCTAGATCATCATAAAAATGTAAAACATTAATCTGCTTATCTAATTCTATATCGGTAGGAACGGTTAGATAAAGATAGCGACACATACGCGAGAGCGTGGGAACGATGTGTTCAAGTTCACTGTCACTCAAATACTGCCACACCGATGTACACAGAGCCAAATCAAACCATCTAGCGCCTGGGGCTTGAGCTTGGCCCCATTGATCCAAAGATTTGCATTCCAATTTAATTTTTACTTCCTCAGTTTTTTGAATGCGCTTAGATCCTTTCTCAAAGGCATGTGCTGAAGGCTCAATTCCATTAAAGCGCCAAGGCTTAAACTTTTTAAGCACTGCTTGGCTTAGAAAGCCAAGTCCAAAACCGAGGTCGACGATACTTTTGATTTCTACTTGCTCGAGATCAAAATAGCTTTTGAGATAATTGGCGTGATGGCGAGCGTTTCCAATACCATCCATATCTGCTGGAGTTGCATAGTTTTTATCCCAATAGGCTTTTGAGAATCCGTCTTTGCCCTTCTCCATTAAGCAATCCTTTTTTGTAAGTGGCGCACGCTCCAAAAGCCACTTATAAGTCTAAAAATATTGAGCGAGATTAACCCAATCCAAACACCGATTAATCCGTCCACACTCAGACAGATTGGCAAGAAAACAAAGAGAGCGCCAATCATCATCCAGTGCCTGACATAGACAAAGCCTCCTACTGGACCGAGTCCAAAAAGAAGTCCATCGTAAACAAAAGCTAAAGCATTAGGGATTTGTGAAAGTACGATCCAAGGCCAAATAGTTTTGATAAGGGCCAGAACTTCAGGATCGTTGGTGAAGAGTTCTTTGGTGAAGTTATCAAAAATAAAATAAAATATGGAAAAGCCAAGACCAAGAATTGCTCCAAGTCCAAGTACTCGATGAGTTAGTTGTTTAAACTTTTCCTGCTGCTTAAATCCACTAAAGTGTGAGCCTTTGATATTGGCCGTGATAGCTACACCGTCAATAAAGAAAGAGACAAATAGCCACACTTGCAAAAGAATTTGATGACTAGCAAGTGCTACCTTGCCCTCGCCTGCTGCTAGTTTGGCTCCAAAGAACAAACTGCCAGTTAAAAAAACAGAACGACCAAAAAGATTCAAAGAATTTTTTCCAAATTTAAACCAATGATCTTTTGAAGGAAGATTCTTAAAACTCGCTCTAACTCTTGGCTCGCGAAACAAGGCGATTAAACAAAATATTGCGCCTAACAGGTTGGCAATCACGGTGCCCCAAGCAGCGCCACTCAAACCAATATTGAGTGGGTACAGAAACAGCCATGAAAGAAAGATATTAAGTCCGGTTGTGATTACCACAAAAACCAAGGCTAAATTAACCCGTGAAAGTCCCCGCAATAGAGACATTGCCGTCATAAAAATAATGGCGAAAGGATGACCAATAAGCCTAGGAATAAAATACAGATCAATATCTGAGGGACTCAAATCGGGAGAGCCCATCAGTTGATAGAGAGGTAAGCGGAAAATATAGAGCAAGAGCGCAGTAACCAAACCCACAACGAGGGCGATACTTAAACTTACTCTAGTACTTCCACCAACTTCACTTTGATCAGAACTGGCGACGGCCGAGGTAGAAGCGTGAACCAGAAAGTTAAAAACCCAAGTAAAACTAGATAATAATGTTGTGCCAACAGCTAAAGCGGCTAACATCTTTGTGTTGAGATGACCGACTAGAGCTGTATCGACAACACTGGAGAGCGGCTCCAAAAGTGAAGCCGCAATGGAAGGCAGCGAAAAAAGAATAATCTCGCGCAAAACTTAGGCAGACATAGGCTGGTAGATGGCCAACCAAATAGCCACTGACACCAAAGACATAAGGATGCCAAAGGCGAGATGACGATGAGCACGTAGACGCTTAGCCGCAATTGGAGCAAAAGCCACGGCCACAAGCCAGATTGCCACCTTCGCTTTTATCCATGTTGGCCAACCTTCTGTGTGACTTACGCCTAGACGCGCCATCAAGCCCATGCCGGCAACAAAGATCAAAAAGCTAACAATTCCAGTCAGGATCTTCCAAAACTTGGTGTTGAGGTCGGCATAAAGCGTGATAGCCGCTCCAGAGACAAATAAAACAACAAAAATAATGTGTAACAGCTTGTAAACTTCATAAGGCACAGAAAACCTCGCTGGTTAAAATATAAAATAAAGATACAATACTGTTATGGACAGGCTCAAGCAACTGGTTGTGCGCGGAGAAAAAGTTCTACGCGGCAGTTATAACTATTTTAGATTCAATAATGTCTACTCAGAAGAGACATTTGAGGTCTATCGCGACAGGCAAGACTTCGCAGTCTCCTTTTACGCCGACATCCACTCCAGAGTCTCAACTGGTGAACTTCTGACAATTAATGTTGATATGAAGCTAGGCAAAGACTTTGTGCCTACCTACGTCAAAGTGGTCAGGGCACTGGGAAAGGACCATGTGACAGAGACCTATACCTACGAAAAGGCAACGGCCTCAGTAGATTATACTTTTGATACAGAAGCTGAGTCAGAGAGCGCAAGAATCCCAATTAGCTCGAAGTTTCATATCGCCACTCCAGCAGCGTGCTCGAGCATGGCATTTTTAAAATCAAAAAAAGAAGACACAACTTCAAAAAATTTCTATCACCTCATCCAATCTTCCAATAATTGGAAATATGAGTCTGTACCTGCGGTAAAGATGATCGCGATGCAGCGAATTGGTACCGGAACTGAAAGTATTGTGATTGACGGCCATTCAGTACAGGCGACCCATTATAGACTTTTCGAAGACGACAACAATACTGTTGATAGTCCAGCTGAGTTAAAAGTGCATATCTCCAAGCATGCCACCGTCCCCTATATTATTAAGAGCGACGATGGCACGAAGATTCAAATCAAATTCTTAAACGATCTCGATCGCGACTAATTAATCGAGTGGGTCACCCTAATTGCTTTTCTTGGCTTGGGCACTTGTGCTTCTTCCTCGAAGGAATTGGGATCAATCGCTAAATTATAATGCCAAAGGAATTTAAACATTCCTCGATAAGCATAAAAGATATAACCAGCACATGACAGCATCAATAGCGCGATGAAGGTACCAATCCCTGGATCAATAAACGTGTGAAATAATAAAATATTTATCAACACAGGAAAAACAAACAGCGTCGCCAAGGGAACAAAGACTCCTGCTATAAGCGCCAACGCCGCGACTACTTCTATCGTTTTAATCGTCCAGAACAAATAGCCAGTTTCCTGTAAAGCAACTAGAAAGTCAGAGCCCGCACTACTGACATGAGGAAGCTTAATCAAGCCATGATAATTATTCAGTCCTATAAGCAGTAGTGATAGGGCCAGAATGGATCGACTTATAATTAGAGTGAAGTCATTTTGAACCTTCACATTATTGGTGTTCATAATTCCTCCTTAGTATTAAGACTGGATTCATTATGAGCCCCCAATGTCAGGAATGTTTCAAGTCCATGTCAACTAAGGGATTACCTAAGGCTTTCGCGGCTTTCCGTCATGATCACCCAAAGTCTGCTTTGGCCAATCACTCCAAAGAGCACCCTTTTCGCGCATTTGTTCATTGCGCTGTGGATGGAGCGGATAATAGATCTGATTATCGGGCTTGCTTGCTTCGCCGCCAACGAGAAGTACAGCAGGCTCACTACTATCATTGATGAAAGTATGTGCAATTCCTGTTCCCGAAGGAAAGGCCACAAAATCCCCTTGTTTTAATTGCTGAACTTCCCCATTAATCCATACACATGGATCACCGGAAACGACAAAAGCAAACTCTTCTTCAGTCTTTTCAGCATGAGGCCAACTGGTTCTTCTGCCAGGGGGAATTGTCTCAATATGAATTCCAATTTTTTGAAGACCAAGCTTTTTTCCCACGGAGCTACCTATGGCCAAAAGCTCCGAGCTGCCAGGATAGCAAGCAGTGTCCTCATCCATAAGGTCACGATAGTTGGCAATAAAATCAAACTTTTTCATGCAGAATAAATTCCTTTATGGATTCACAAGCTTCCTTAAGCGGCGTTCGGCGGATCTTATAGGGCTCCATCAACTTTAATAGAGTTTGCATGGTTCTCCCCTTCCAACCCTTAACTCTTGAATCGACGACAATCACGCCGCCAAAGTCAGCCTCTGTGCGAAGTAAACGTCCCAATTTTTGATGAAGACTTCTGGTGCGATGAGCGAGGTAATAGTCGGTGAAGGCGTTTCCAAGTCCTGATTCATAAAAGTCTTGGCGCTTGTCGA
>TARA_R110000868_G_scaffold61114_1_pt1 | contig 16431 bp, 19 predicted proteins | sample TARA_R110000868 | Tara Oceans TARA_R110000868 (sample SAMEA4397489) | marine metagenome | biome: Polar Biome; feature: [SRF] surface water layer (ENVO:00010504); material: water (ENVO:00002006), including particulate matter (ENVO:01000060) such as... | depth 5 m | reverse complement strand
ATATAATGATGATCATCGGGATGTAGATGAATAAACCTAGCGATCATATCATCTGCCTCAGCCCGTTCATTACGTAATACACTCACGTTGGTTTTTTCTTTAAGAAACGTAGTAAAGACTTCGTATGTTTCCCAAAACATTTTATTTTCTTCGGCTTCTGTTTCGGTCAATGCCTGAGTAGCAAGGACACGATGTGCCTTATAAGGCTTATAGAGGTCTTTCCGAAAGCTGCGTCCCTCCAAGCAAAATATGACATGCTCTGCTCCGAACTTTCGAACCACTTGATTAACTGATGCTAGAGTAATATGAATCGCCATAGCAATTTTTTCAGAGGTATCCGTGTTTCGGCTAGCGATATGTCGAGCGCGGAAGAAAGTATTTGCCGTATCAATTAGTGCGAATTTTTGTTTCATAATGTTATTATATACTCTTTATTGGTTGATGTCAAAATTTAAAAACCCTCAAGATACTTTTTTGGGTATTTAATCGCATCCGTTAAAAAATTTTTAAGGTTGGGTGTTTCCCGAGTAAGCGGTAAATGTTGCTTTTTTACAATAACTATTCCAGGAATCTTTAGAATTTTCTTACGATAGTATTCTTCAAGAATATCTGTTGTGATTCCGGTAGTCTTTGTATTGATATATTCAGACCGATCTAATCCATTAAATTTAGAAAAGTGTTTTTTGAAGTGAATTTTTCCATCATTCTCCAATGTATTAATTAGACCATTTCGACCGGGCAGCGCAATAGCTACAAACATAAAGGTAACCGTATTGCCGCCCTTTTCATAAGTTGCCCTTCGGTTAGGATAATCTTCTGTAATTCCCGGCTTTGCGTATTCATCTTTATTTTGCACAAGTGCAATATAGAGACTTAGTGACATGATATAATAAAAGCTTGTGTTTCTTTTGGAAGAGCATGAAACAGCAAGTAATTATCATCCGTATAGTCTTTCATAAAATCCGTAGAAACATTCTTAAATGTGCCGCCACCCTGATAGTAAATTTGTAACAACAACGCCAATGATGCATCTGCCGGACAACTGGGTATCTTCTCACCGGGATTAACAATCTTATACCATTCTTTGAATGTTGATTCAGTAAGGCGCCGAAATTCTGCAGGCGACCCAACTAATTTACGAATGATATTTCCTAAAATTATAATAAAATCTTTATTTTGTTGATTCGTCAATGACTTTGAACCTTTGATTTTATTACGCAAGTTTATCATAGGTGCAACTTCAATAGAGTCAACAGAACGATCATCCCAATTCCATTGATGTATTTGACACCACCAATGCATTTCTTCATCAGTAAAATCCTTCAATAGATCAACCCGAGTGAACGCTCCCGGTAACCCTCGATTTTCTTCATCATGTTCATGAATGGGGATAATATCATAGCTTTCCATAATAACCTGTTTAGCATAAGCATCTTCATATAACTCTTTAGTAAGTGTATTTGGACTATCTTGCCGTTTAGCAAGGACGTAATTTTTCCACTTATCAAAGTAAGCAAGCGATTTTTTATCATCACCGTTAACACCCAAAAAGTGTTCACGTGCAAAAGTAAAATTGTCAAACTCAACAACTTGGCATTTAACTTCGATATCAAGCCAATTATTGGAAGTAATACCATCTTGTTCAAAATAACCCCAATAAGCAAGTACTCCATAAGTTACTGCGGTATGTTGACCGTCAATAATATAATAGTAATATTTTTTATTATGTTTGATTTTTAACACGTTAACATATTGAACCTTTTTTGGGTCAAAGTTTTCCAAAATCTTTTTAAGATGCTTATTGCTTATCGGACGTTGAACAGCCAATGCGCTTAGTAATTCACGCAACCGTGTTGCTTGGTAATAAGGTAGGTTCTTAATAGAAAAAGCCTTTGTCTTGTCTTTGGCAAGATTACGTTTTGTGATTGCACCTATAGGATCCTCTAGAAAATTAGTCACCAATGTTTCTAGTGTTTTAGCTTCATGATCACCCGGTTTTTTATCTAGCGTATTTGTTGGTCGAGTTGAAGGATCAACCTTTTCCGGTATATACTCCGAATCAAAAAGGTTTGTAGCCAATTTACCTATAAGTTTCTTCGTTTTTTTAATGCCGCGGGATTTAGGTGCTTTACCTATAAAAGAAACTGAATCGGTTTTCGCATTCATTTACTTACTCCAAATTGTTGATGTAATAAAGCATTATACAGGATTAATAGATTATTTGTCAACCTCTATTTTTCTCTATACAAATCAATAGCTTATGTGCGCTTTTCTAAAACTTTATCAGCTAACCCATACGTTACCGAATCTGCTGCACTGATATAAAAATCATGTTCCATATCTTTGGCAAGATCGTCATATGATTTGTCTACACTATTATGACGAACATAGATACCAGTAAGGGTACGCTTCATATCCATTAATTCTTTGATTTGAATTTCCATATCGGTTGCCTTACCTTTTGCACCACCTGACGGCTGATGAATCATATGTCGTGCGTTAGGTAGAATATTTCGCTTACCGGGTGCCCCTGCTTGTGCTAGCAAACTTCCCATACTGCATGCCTGACCCATTACAATGGTAGCAACATCGGGCTTGATAAATTGCATAGTATCATAGATCGCCATACCAGCAGTAACACTGCCACCGGGACTATTGATATACATTTGAATATCTTTGCTAGAATCTTCACTTTCCAAAAACAAAAGTTGGGCTACGATTAGATTAGCCATATGATCTTCTACTTCACCTTCAAGTAGAATAACGCGATCACGCATTAACCTAGAGTAAAGATCATAGGTACGTTCACCGCGGGAAGTTTGTTCAAGTACAATTGGAACTAGATTCATTTTGAGTCCTTAGTTAAAAATAGTAATTACTATTATAACACCGACTCAACGTAATGTCAACTACATAGGAAACCAAACTAGCGGCGTTCAGCTCTACCTATATTTGGCTCTCGATCTCTAGTTATACCCTTAGTCTTTTCAGCTTTACGTGTACTTTTTGGGTTAACAATATCTTTGGCAACATCTGCGACATCAGGTAATGCAGGAGAATCATCTACTTCTGGTTCACCAAATTCACTACTTACATCATCGTCTGTTCTACCCAATTTGAAACTAAAGCCGCCGGCGGTTGGGTCATTTGCAGTAGACTTATTTTCAACTGTAACAACCCCGTCAAGTTTTGCTGGCCATTGAGTAGCAAATGTCAATTGACCCTGAGCATAGTCAGTATATTGCTGCATAAAATTCATCTCTAATACTTGTAGGATGGCCCCAGCAAATTCGGGAATTGCACCATTATTGTTTATCGCATTAGCTACTTCTTTCTTGATAGCATATACTACTTTTCCACCATCCGAAGCATTTGATTTAACAGTGTCTATAATGTTTTTATATTTGGCAGGTAGTTTTAATTCAGTACGCTGTTTACCTGCGTTTATACTTTTGATACATAGCCCCATAAGATCAGAGGATTTTGTATTAAATGGTAAAAACTTGTGCCACTCTTTCCCGATTGATTTTGGATTTATACTATGAATAAAATCTAAAACGTCAAAAGCTTGAGTGATTGTACTAGGGCCTGCACCCTTTACATCCCCTGCTTTACATAAATCAATAAATTTAATTGCATTTTTAAGAGCAGGATTAGTTCTTAGATCATCAGAAATTTTTAATCCAGAAATAGCAGGGGCGGCGCCTCCGCCTGTTCCCTTACTTGATATATTCAAACTATGACTAGATTTACGGTTGGTGATCGTAGCATAACTATCTGCGATATTAGTATTTGCTTTACCCGGAAAGTGTAAAACTAACTCATCTGTGCTTCCACCCAACCAAGCTAAAAATTGTTGTTTCTTTGGGAATCTAGATCGATCATATAATAATGCTAGAACACCTAAATATTCGCCGGCATAATCAACAATTGCTTTACGTATTTTTTGCTTTTCTGTACCCTGATATTCTTCAGGTAAATAAACTAATTCTCCTGAGATAATATATTGAGCTAATTGTATAATAACTTTGCCGTATTCAGTACTGTTTAATACTGGATTGTTAACTAGTGTCTCATAGAAGTCAGATGCAGGTATATCATAATCAGTAATTTTGATCGATGAAGGTTTTACTAGTAAACTTTCTTTACCGGCTTCTTCTGGATTTTCTCCGGCAGCAACGGCTGAACCACCAAACTCTTTTGTTTTAGCTAGTTGGCTTAACGGGATTTCTCCCCCGTCGGTTGTTTTTGCTTTTATCGAACCTTTAAATTCATTTTGACCAATGAGGTCAGTAAATCTTTTAGCTTCTCTTGGATCGATAGTTACTTCAGTACCGGTAATAGTAGTGAAGGGAGATTTGGCTTTAATTTTGGCTATAAATGTATCGAATCTTTGCTGTCGTCCGATAAATTCACTGGGAGCTAAATTAGAACCTTCGATTAATTGATTAAGTGTGTCTAGTAGGTCGCGCATCTTGTATTTATGCTAATTTAGCACTTTCTAATATCTTGTGTCTCAAACCATAAATTGTGGCTATACGAGACTTTTAACGGTATTCGATATCTAGCTAGCTTACGTCTAAATTGGAAAAAGCTAGGGCCATGGCTCATAATAGAATCTTGCCCGTTTAATTCTCGCTTTGAACTGTAGATATCCCACTGATACTGATGTACCATCTCATGGGCTAATATAGTTATCATCCATTGAACACAATACCATTTATCCATAAGCTTAATCTCACAGTATGTACCGTCGTTTAGCTCTAATTTCCCGTGACACCATCCCCAATAGGTTCTACATCTAGGAGTGAGATGTATTTTAGGTTTTTTTAAGGAATTTCCAAATATTTCTTTGTTTAGTAGCTTATAAACTTGCTCTATTTGCGCTAGAGGGGGTCTAAAACACAGTCTTTTTTGTGAGGTTACTGTAGGCAACGGGGTTGACATTAACTTACGTAATGATAACTTTTTCGAGCGCATATCTATATTTATCGTAGTTTTTTTAACAACGGGTCCAAATGATCTAAATAGATAGTAAGGAGAATATAATGATATCATTTATTAAAAAGTTGTTTGGTGTAACAGAGAAACAAGAGCCTGTACAGGCCGAAGCGGTAGCTGCTGTCGAAGTTGCTGTCGTTGAACCTGTAGTAGCTGTAGTTGAATCTGCTATTCCAGTATTGGCAGAAGCTAAGCCAGCGAAAAAAGCTAGAAAACCTCGAGCGAAAAAATAAAAACTCAGGAAAATCAAATATAGGGTAGGAAACTACCCTATATTTTTAATATGCTAGCTGGATTCGATATAATTAGTGACTTGAATCTAACGTCATTGAAGACCTTTATCTGGGAAGGTAAACCCACTAGTTTATTCTGTATTATTCCCGGAAATATCAGTAGTAATTTAGATATTGTATATGATACTCTTGCTCATCTTAGTAAATTATATCGTGGGGTGTTTTTTATTGATGGCGGGCTTGAGATGGGAGATCCTGAATTAAAGGATCAACGGGTAGAACATCTATCTAGAATGGCCAATAAATTTAAGAATGTATCATACCTAAATACTAACGTAATTGTAGTCGATGGTATCGCAGTTATCGGATGTAACGGATGGTTTGGGAACTATTTTCCCACCAGCAGAATTGAGGGTTTACGAGCATCCTTGCACTGTGCCACCGATAGAATATACCTACAGGACACTTTAGCTAAACTACAACTACACCTAGATATCAAAAAAATTATTGTGGTATCTAATTCGGTGCCGGCAATGAAATTTTATTTTGGGGAAACCCCAGAAATTTTAGATGAGGTAAATCTAAACTCAGTGTTAGCAATAGATACAGAGATGAAGATTGTAGCTTGGGTATTTGGTAACCATCATAACGATGTGAATGCTACAATAGAAGGCGTCCATTATATTAATAACGGACGCTTTGGTAAAGACCCGTACTGGCCTAAAAGACTTGAAGTAGAGATTTAGCTTGCTTCGGCTTCTATCTTAACTTGTAACGGGAACCCCTGTTCTCGGGCTTCTAACGTAACCTCAATACCTTTTTGCTCAGCAATTTCATAGGGCATAACAGCAACTACTGCGCTTCCCTCAGTATGAATGCCACGGGTGATATTACTAGCAGTATCATCGGTGTATGAAAAATGCGTGATCAACGATTGAATTACAAATTCGATAGTAGTAAGATCATCATTGATATAGATAATCTTAAACATCGGTGGTTCCGGAAGTTTTACGTTTGGTTTAATTTTTACGTTAGATTCAGTTTTCAGTGACATATAGATACCTTTTAGTATGAGTGTGCAGAATCTGCACACTCGTTGTTTATACTGCTATTATACTATTTATTGTAGGTAATAGCAATTTGCTTGGGTTTTTTCTCTTCAGGTATAATCATAACTAAATCAATAGTTAAGATACCGTCTTTTACCCCTGCCCCTGCAACTTCTATATGCTCAGCTAACTTAAAACTACGTTCAAAACTTCGGCTACCGATTCCCCTGTATATATATTCATATGCAGATTTATCTTTGGTATCCTCAAATTTTGAACCAGTAATAATAAGTATCTTATGCTCTAACTCTACTTTAATTTCACCTTCTGAAAACCCAGCTACCGCAAGTTCAATACCAAAAGACTCATCAGTTTTTTTAATAATATTGAAGGGAGGGTAACTAGTTTGTTGAGAGGTGACTTTAAGTAACTCATCAAACATGGTATCAAACCCAATTCCAAATTTGTGAACAGATGGAATATCTAACGCGCGAAGTGTTAATGTATTTGTCATCATTTTCTCCTTTATTTAAGCAAGTATGACATTTCATGTGGACCCGATAATCGGCATCCACATATATATTTATGCTGCTTTACTTTGGTCCTCAGTGAATTCTGCATTGATTGGCTCTTTCTCTGCATCAGCTTTCGAAGCCTCAGCCTTTTCTTGATCCAATTTAGCCTTTGCAGTCATTACCGGCTGCGAAGCTTGGAATAGATCGCCAGCACTCTTACGAATAGTGTCAGCATCTTCACCTTTAAGGTCTTCTTCAGCCTTAGTAATAGCTTCAGTAACCTTAGTCTTTTCTTCTTCAGTTAACGTAGCTTCAACCTCACTAAGATCATTACGTACATTATGAATCATTGTTTCAGATTGATTACGGGCCTCTATAAGATCACGGGCGGCCTTGTCAGCTTCGGCATTCTCTTCACCTTCACGTACCATACGGTCGATTTCTTCCTTAGTAAGACCGCTATCTGATTTGATAGTAATCTGATTCTCTTTGCCAGTATTCTTATCTTTAGCTGAAACATGCATAATACCGTTAGCATCAATATCAAGTGTAACTTCAATCTGAGGCATACCGCGACGAGCAGGAGGAATACCTTCAAGGTTAAATTCACCCAATTGTTTGTTATACTTGTAGAGTTCACGTTCACCCTGTGCAACCTTAATAGTTACTGCAGGTTGATTATCCTCTGCTGTGCTAAACGTTTGACTATGCTTTGTAGGAATTGTGGTATTCTTGTTAATCAGTTTAGAGAATACACCGCCCATAGTTTCGATACCCAAACTCAACGGAGTAACATCTAGTAGAAGAACGTCAGTACGATCACCGGCTAATACACTACCTTGAATTGCAGCACCAGCAGCAACAGCTTCGTCAGGATTAACATCTTTGCGCGGAGCTTTGCCAAAGAGGGTTTCAACAACCTCTTGTACCTTTGGCATACGTGTCATACCACCAACAAGAATTACCTCATCAATATCACTATTAGTAACACCGGCATCTTTCATTGCAGTTTTACATGGTTCAATACTACGCTGAATCAACTCATCAACCAAACTTTCTAGTTTAGCACGAGACAACTTAACAGCTAAGTGTTTAGGACCACTAGCATCTGCTGTTACATAAGGTAGATTTACTTCCGTCTGTAGAGAGCTTGACAATTCAATCTTAGCCTTCTCAGCAGCATCCTTCAATCGTTGCAATGCTAGCATATCGCTCTTAAGGTCAATGCCGCTATCCTTTTTGAACTCATCAACTAGATAATCCATAATGCGTTGATCAAAATCTTCACCACCTAGAAAGGTATCGCCGTTTGTTGACATAACTTCAATCTGTTTATCACCATCGACATTGGCAATTTCAATGATACTAACATCGAACGTACCACCACCCAAGTCATATACAGCAATCTTACGATCAACCTTATCGGCTTTATCTACACCATATGCTAATGCAGCCGCAGTTGGTTCGTTGATAATACGCAAGACTTCTAGTCCAGCAATCTTACCGGCATCTTTCGTAGCTTGTCGTTGACTATCATTAAAGTAAGCCGGCACAGTAATTACTGCTTGTGTTACCGAATGACCAAGATAATCTTCGGCCGTCTTTTTCATTTTACGCAATACTTCTGCGGAAATCTGCGGAGGTGCTAATTCTTTTCCGTCTACGCTTACCCAAGCATCACCGTTACTAGCTTCGAAGATATTAAAGGGCATCAAGCCAATATCTTTTTGCACCGCATCTTCTTTAAATTTGCGACCAATTAACCTCTTAGAGGCGTAGATTGTATTTTTAGGATTTGTTACTGCTTGACGTTTTGCACTAGCACCTACTAGGATCTCGTCATTCGCATATGCAACAATACTAGGGGTAGTACGTGCACCTTCTGCATTTTCAATTACTTTTGTTACACCGTTCTCAATAATAGCGACACAACTGTTAGTGGTGCCCAAATCAATACCAATTACTTTGCTCATAGTTTTCTCCTTTAAGTTAAGCAAGATTACAGTATATGGACCCGACCATCGGCATCCACATCTATATGTATTATATTACAATTACGTAAAAACTCAATATATTTAGGTTAAAATAGTTTTTTGGGTAACTTTTGACTAGCTAGAGTTTTCTTCCAACGTTTCACCGCTTGGCTTTTAGCTATTTTGCGTTTAGTAGTAGGCTTAACATATTCTTGTCTTGCCCTAATCTCTTGGATTATCCCTAACTCCGCTACTTTCTTTTTAAATTTTCTTAATGCCTTTTCAACATTATCATCTGTAACATTTACTTTCATATAATAGGTTTTGGATTCAATATCCCCTTTCTATCTATATTTAACGTTTTTATGTCTTTTTCGTAATATTTACGTACGTTAAACATATGGGGCATCAGGGCTTTTTCAACCTCAGTATGTAATCCACGTGCACCTGTTTTGAGATTTAGCGTATTCTCTGCGATTTGTTCCAACGCACTTTTAGTAAAGGTCAAATCAATGTCATCTAATTTCAATAGATACTTATATTGGTCTATGTAGTTATTTTTTACTTCAGTCAGCACTTTAACCAATTGCTCTTTGGTAAGTTCTTTGATACTTACAGTAGTCGTAAATCTACCTACAAATTCAGGAATCATTCCGTACCTAGTTAAATCATCGGGGGACACTTGAACCAAATCACCTTCGACTTTGTTATCATTAAGATCAGCACCAAATCCAATACTTGTCCCGTTTAGTCTAGTAGAGATTACATCCTTCAATCCAACAAAGGCGCCGCCTGCAATAAACAATATATTTTTGGTATTAACTTGTAGCATCTCACTGCCGGGATGTTTCCTACCACCTTGACTAGGTACGCGGCACATTGTACCTTCAACTAACTTCAATAAAGCCTGTTGAACACCTTCACCGCTTACATCTCGGGTAATACTAGTACCTTCGCTTTTCCTAGCGATCTTATCTATTTCGTCAATAAATATAATCCCGCGTTCAGCGAGTTTAATATCCCCGCCGGCAGCAGCAAGTAACATAACAATCATACTCTCAACATCATCGCCTACATATCCGGCTTCGGTTAGACATGTAGCATCTGCTACTACAAAGGGCACTTTAAGAAACTTAGCCGCAGTCTTAGCTAAGAGAGTTTTACCTGAACCTGTTGGGCCGACTACTAATACATTACCCTTTTGGATATCTAAATCTTTTGGAGGATTGTTAATACGTTTATAATGATTAGCAATAGCCACACTCAACACAATCTTAGCATCGTCTTGCCCAATAACATGCTCGTCCAAATAATCTTTGATACTTTGAGGATCAAATTTTGGACCTTCGATTTTCTTTACTTCGGCAGCATCTTCATCAATGATTAGTTCTTGGCATAACTCAACACAGTCGCTACAGATAGCAACATTCTCGCCAACTACTAATTTCTTGACATTTTCTTTGCTAGTGTTACAAAAGCTACAATGGTTTAATTTGATTTCTTCTGTCATGTAAGTTTTCTTGTTGTATATTACTTATCTTTGCTTAAGTAGACTATTACTTTTAGCAAAGTGATTTAGATACGATTGCCGTATCAATGCGAGTAGCTTTATCTAATTCCCTATATAGTTTGTTGCTAGGATTAATCTTAATTTCAATATCCCAATCTGACGTATAGTTACCGTAAATCGTATAATAGCCGGCAGTAGGAGCCGCACTAAAGTTTTGGGTGATAGGATAGCATTCGCTCAATATTTCCTCTCTGTTGCTTCCGTAGATAGTAGCACGTACCCATATATGGTTATATCGATCAAAGGTATTGCGTACCTGCTTACCTAACGTTACATCATTAAAGAAATACGACTTACTATTTCCTAACATATTACCTGGCTTACGTGATATTACTGTTACTACTTCCGGTGATCTATCACACATGCAACTCATATCAAATTTAGTAGGATTTTGTTGCACCTTAGTTAATGCTTCATTAAGAGCGACCAAATAATCATAATTCCACGAGATTGTTATAGGAAGTTCAATATAACTATTACGTTGACCATCTACTTTAAACGCAACCTTACCTTGTTTGATGACCAATGCTCTACTTGGGAAATCGTTTAGAATCCTATTCAAAAAAGTCGTACTACCCTCACGATCTGCTAGAAAGGTTCGATATTGCGTACCTAAGGTATCACCTTCTAATGCAGATGCATCTTTGCCGCTATTTAATTTTTGATTAGCAAGATTACTACTACGTACCCATACTTCCATCGTTACCGTAGTTCTATCATTTTCTACTTTGGTTTGATGAACCGTATATTTCTCTACATATCCAGCTGAATAACTTCCAACATCATTGACTGCTAGCTTTTTCTGATGTGATTCACGGTCACTTAAAATCACAGAACCAGAATGAAATTCAATTGCGCGAACCAATCCGTTCTTAATGGCCTCATCACTATTCTTACCACTACCTTCGATTAGTACCGGCGTAGAGATATCTTCTCTAGTACCGGTACTAGCGCATGATGCCAACATCAGACATGCTAGCAGAGCCAATAATTTGTTCATATTAGTTAGCCATACGTTTGCGGAGATTATTTACCGCACGTTCATTTACCGAATCCCAACGTATAGTTACAGCCACAGTTTGTCGATCAACGACCTTTTCCTCTTTAACCACTACCCCGCGCAAGATACTTGCAGTTTGTGTGCGGATACTATTCGTAACCGTACGTACAGTATCGTTGGTATTTTCTCTGATAGCAAAGTTGGTATCTTTGGCAGCTTCATCATCTGACATTGCTACTTCATCGTCGGCTTTGATACGATTTTTAATACGATCATTAGCCTTTTCTACGTTCTTTGAAATAGTGTGGGTTACCCGGCTACTATTGATATCCTGACGAATAAACCTACTCAACTTATCCAAAGCTTCATCGTGTGCAACATCAAATGCCGTTTGAATGTTAGCTTGAGAATTACCAAAAGAGGGGGCATATCCAGTAGCCTCGATTGCTTTGATATCACCTTTGTTGCAAGTAGCTTCGATCATGCTTAGACCAAACGCACAATCCCACTCAAGCTTGATACCCTGCCGCTTAAAGTTGGTAGCTAGCCGTTGTGTATTAATGGCAGAAATTGGTTCTGCTTCGACCGGTGCAACTTTGCTATTACTAGCACATCCTGCAAGAACCGCAATTGACAACATACCTAAAATATAATGTTTCATTTTTTCCTCATTGAGAGAGTTAACGAATACACAGTATACGCTATCTAGGATTAAATGTCAAGTTTTTTGTTGTTTTAGGATAAAATCTTCTATGACTTGTTCTTCAGTTTGGGTAAGATTTTCTGGATCATATTCACCTTTTTCCAACTTTTCGATCAATAATTGGACATATTTTGGATCAGTAAGGTAACTATCTGATTCTGTTCGATTTATCTCTATCCATCGAGTTCCGTCAAATTTAAAGGATCGATGCGGTAAGGTATCGACACGGGTAAAGATATCCCCGCGGATTGCTAATTCTGGAAATCTTGTACCAAAACTAGTCCCTACCGGAGAACTATCATCTGCTACTAATATCCTGAATTCAGGATATGCGGTGTGAAATACTTGCTCACTCATATGCTTACCGGCAACTTCGACATATCCGGTGCTAGCTTTTTTGTAAGCCTCTGTCGTTACATTTTCCGTTTCTATAGTTTTTGGTTCTTCAAACGATGGTCCAGTCTGTACCCATGTATTAGTAATACTATCTTTTATACCCTCAAACAGTGGTCCAGGATCATGTTCTACTTGTTTGGCAGGTATTGGGCTATCGTCTGGTTCATATACCGGAGGAGCCATCTGTGCATATTCGCTAACCGAGTTAGGCTCTTCCATATCCACTACGGGCGTAGCAGTTTTATCTAATGCCGCTATTTCCTCAGAGGTAAAAGGTCTAATTTCTTCGTCTTTGGGAGGGACAATACTCATTGCAGCAATATCATCTTCTAGATTATCCCATTCTTTACTTTGATTAGCTGCCAATACTAACACCAATGCTAGTGGGTCAAATACAATAACTAATAGAATGATTACCCAACGTACTGCACGTTCTAATATATTCTGATCTGGATTATCACCGTAGATTAATGCTGCTATATATTTGATAGGACCAACCTCAGCTTCAACCTTTCGTAATTGGCTAGCAATAGGGGAACGTTCCTCATTGAAGGTAGAAATCTTGTTGTTACTATTTTCGATCTCCTTCTGTAGTCTAGTTCGTTCAGCCACTTGCTGCCTACGAATTTGGACACTCCGTTCGGCAGACTTCTCACTGTCACCTTTGTTCATTACATTATTGACTTGAGCATCCATCTGAGATAAGGCTTCTCTATTTGCTTTTATGTTATCTCGTTCCGTTTTTATTTTTTCATCTAATAGAGTAACCTTACTAGCAACATCTCCTGAGGGAACTCCTTGATCAATGTGGGCTTTAGATAAGAACCCAAAGATACCCATACTTGTAAGCAATGCTAGAACAAATACTGCGGGGATAAGATATAGTTTAAATATCCACGATGCCTTATGCCAATATTTTCGTAGCCAAACGGTGGTAGTAATTTTAGCTAGTTCTAGTGCGCTTCCCATTATGATAATAGGAACAACAGCCGCAGCAAATATAGCGGTCAATCCAATGATGCTATACCATGCTGCAATACCGCTAAGGGTTAATGCTACAAGTAACGTAGCATTACTTAAAGAAAAGAATTTTTTAACCATCTAATATTTAGTAGAATATCTACCCTTTTATCTTATGATATTCTTCCAAGTACTTCCCAAACCAATTCATCCAAATCTTTCTGATAATCTTTCTTCAACATACGTTTATCATAGATTGTTTGGACTAGAGCTTTTGTTTGGGTAGATAAAGGGACATCTCTATTCTCTAATTCTTCTATTAATTCTTCCGTATCAAAATCATACAAATCAACCTCTACATCAACATTAACTGTTCGGTACATCGCGTTCTCCAAATAAATGACCAAATGTTTCTAGGAATTCTTTTTCTGTCATTGTGAGTTTACGAGGTAAACTAGTATTCATGCTTGTATGAAAGGTGACCCACGGGCCATCTTCTCGTTGTTTGATCTGGATAATCTCTATCTTCCCGCCATCCTCAAACACATGTGACTGTCCTACAGTTAGACTCATTCGTTTCCACCTTCTACCGCTTCTTCAAGCGCCCAACGCGCATCTCTCTCTTCCGTTTCTTTTTGCTCTTTAACTCCCTCGGGAGTAAGTTCTAGATCACTATCACACATTGGGCAAACATGTTTGGCGTCACCGGATTCAATCCCATTATTATCAGGAATAGATATCCTGGTGGTATCCCACTTTGTGCCGACCCATTTACACTGTAGACACTTATGGGTAAGAGGGGATACGTATGGTTCGTTATATTCCCAATCTTCTACGTTATAAGTTATATCATATCCACCTTTACGATCCGTCCACCAATCATCCTGATTAAGCCACTCCCAATCAAGATCGACATTAGCTTCATTTGCATCGTCGATGATATCCCCCGGACCAATGACTTCGGATTCTAGATCAGCTAGTTTTTGTGCAAGTTCATCTTCATCTAGGTCAGAATAAATCTCACTCAAAATATCTTCAGTAATCTCGATACCATAACGTTTTTCAACCTGATGCCATTCACTCTTAACAATTGATACCATAATTATTTCTTTTCACCAAATAATTGCAACAAGTTAATAAACAGATTAATAAAATCCAAATATAGTGTTAATGCCCCTCGTACTTCCGCGGTATCGCTAGTTTCGATACTAAGTTCTTCACGAATTTGTTGGGTATCATATGCAGTCAGCCCCAAAAAGATAATAATAGCCAAGGCGCTGATTACGGTTTGCATAAGGGTTGACCCAACAAAGATATTAACAATACTAGCAATACAAATTGCTATCAACCCAACAAACATAAACTGGCCAACACTTTCTAAGCTACGTTTAGTAAAGTAGCCGTAGAAACTCATGGTGCCAAATAATATTGCGGCTCCCATAAATGCCGACACAATACTTCCCATAGTAAATACAGCAAAGACAATAGCCATACTCAACCCCATCAATGCTGCAAAACTATGTAAACATAATTGAGCAACAAGTTTACTAGGGTTATTTGATAATACGATAGAAATTCCTATTACTGCTACTACCGGGGCAAAAATTACAACCCACTTTAGGATACCAGTAAAAAGGAATTGTATTAGTTCAGGACTAGTCCCTACAAAATAACTGACCAACATTGATACGATAACTGCTAGACTCATGTGACCATACACTCGCCCCATAGCAGTGTTAATTTCTTCTGCTGAACGATAATTCAAATTTGCACTAAACATTTTATTCTCCTAATTATAAATTACTTATCATCACGAAACCGAACAAAGCGAGGGAATCGTAGTGAATATGTACCATCTTGATTCTGTGTAATTACATCACACATGATCTCAGCCGTTCTTCCTATAACCTTACTACCGTTATTCCAATAACTAATTCTGTCATCATCGCTAAAGCCAGATCCTACGTTTACTGTAATCTCTTTGCCGTCATCAATCCCGTTACAGACTAACGCGCCAAGCCTGCCTTCATTGCGACCGGTACCTTCTTCGAGGTCTATAACTGTCAGATCAACCGTGATAGTTGGTTTCCATTTCATCCAAGCAGTACTACGTTTACATTCATATGGGGTAGTAACATCTTTGATCATAATACCTTCAAAGCCAGCAGTTACCATATCCTTTGCATAACGCTGCAATTGATCAATCCCTGCAGCAGTATCAAGGTCTACCATGATATGCGGAAGCAATTCTACACAGGGAATATCGTCAATGATAGGACGTATCTTCTCTAATATTTCAATACGCTTACTAAGCGGAATCTTACATAACCCGGTTCTGAAGTCTGCAAGAGGAATAACATCAAAGATATTGAATACACTGTCGGTAGCTTGCACGTTATCTTTGCGCCGAGCCTGACGCATCAATTCTTGGAACGTATTGCCAATTACTTCCCCGTCCAAAACGAATCCATAGTCAAATACACGACTTATGTTGGCACTTAGAATCTTCTGATATGCTTCTGCTATGGCTTCTTGAATGTGTCCAAAGTTTTCAAAAATCTTACCGTTTCGACTAAAGCATTGAACCATCGGTAAAGAATTCGTATCATGTGCAGTTACTAGCATAATAACACGTACCCCATCCAACTTAGGCTCTAGCCGTTTTATACCTTTCATCTCTGGACGATTCTCACTATTAGTAGCAAGTTGGCATCCAAAGACTGGGATCTCAAATTTGGTTTTCTTACATACCTTATTGAATGTCTTATCACTAATACCGGCACGAAGGTCTCGACGTAGCACTGGTGCGAGGAAGGTGTTCCATTCATCACTATCAAACCTCTCGCTGAGCGCAGCAATTGCATCCCGTGCAGCATGTCCGGTACATTCTCGGATAGCAAGTCTATTAAGTAGATTCTGAAACTCTGCCCAAGGATTTTCGGCATCGACAATCCCAACCGTATTTGGAATCTTTTTGACGCCAAAAGTAAGATAGGGATTATAACAGTTAGATATTTGCTCTAAAAAGAAT
>TARA_R110000868_G_scaffold410438_1_pt1 | contig 16432 bp, 18 predicted proteins | sample TARA_R110000868 | Tara Oceans TARA_R110000868 (sample SAMEA4397489) | marine metagenome | biome: Polar Biome; feature: [SRF] surface water layer (ENVO:00010504); material: water (ENVO:00002006), including particulate matter (ENVO:01000060) such as... | depth 5 m | reverse complement strand
GCGCCGCAGTGACGATTGCGCCAGCGGGTATACGAAGCCTTGCAGCTAGAGCAAACCCATCGACCATCTGCTTGTTCAACGAAGTTGCAGAGCATCAGGGCGGTGCCGGGATGATGATCGGGTTTAGATCAACCGTCGTCGTGCCTGGTGTCGACCAGCAAGAGTCGTCGGAGCAATCGCCGTCGAGCGGAACGGCGAAAGGAAAATCGGCATATGTCAACGACGTTAGCCCGGTGTCTAGCCAACCGTTGGCGCTGCCTTGCCCGCTTCGCGACGGGCTGAGATACGCAAACTCAAAGGAATGGTTTACGCCGATCCAGATGTGCCCATCGCTCGGATTCTTCACGAATACGACGGTCGTTTGCCGCGTGTCGTAATCTTCAATCCCGCCGTCAGCCGCAGCACAAGGCCCGAACGCATCGCCGACGAAGCAATAGCCGCACTCAGCGCCAGCGTAGTCGAGTTCTTCGGGCGGGCAATCGACGTCGCAATCAGCAGAACCGAACGTCGTCGGGTCAGTCAAAAACTGAACGGCGAAGTTCGTGGTCGTGTCGTGCCAATCGTCGCAGCAACCGATTGCCGACCCCGAATTCGTTCCGGTTCCGCTGTTGCCGGTCGTGTCGCAGAGGATTTCCCAAGCGATATACTCGCCCTCGTCGAGCGGCATATCTTCGGGGTCGGTTAGCGCCAGCGGGTTGCAGATGTCGCAGCAGCAGGGCGGCGAGAAGCCGAGAGCGTTGCCCATGACTACGCCTCGTAGTCGGGGTCGTCGTTGCCGGCGTCTAAATCCGCCACGAGCTTCACGCAATCGTCGACCGCGAAGCCGAGCCACGCATCGACGTCGGGCTGCGGGAACATAATGATCGTCGTGCCTTGTTCGAGCCCGTAGCCGGTCTTGACAAGCGGGCAGAGGATCGGCACCGATCGCGCCTCGTCGGTAAACGTCGCCTCAGTCGTCTCGCCGTGGTGCAGGTTGTAGTCGAGCGTCCCGGTTCGCATGCGCGGGACACGCAAGCCCGTTCGAACGTAAACGATCTGCTCGCCCACTTCGGCGACGTTGTGCATGATTTCCGCGCCGCCCATGTCGCGAGAGGTGAGCATCGAACAATCTGCGTCTGTGATGTCTGCGAAGCGATGGTCGACGTTAGTGACGTCAACCTTTACGCGAGTCTGTCCGACGACCACGCCGCGACCAATGCGGCCGTCTGCGATGGGTGCCGTGAGGATCGCAAACCGACCGCAGTGTTCGGGTGATGCCGGGATGATCCCCTTGAACAGCGGATCGCTGCCGGGGTCGTCGCCGAGCGATGCGGGCTCATTGACCAAATCACCGATGGCGACGACGCCATAGAGTGGCAAGTCTTCGCCGGTGTCGTTCTTGATGCGCGCAACCAGTGGCCGCGTGTCTTGCGAACGTGCAGGGGCGCCGATTTCGCCCCGCTTCCAAAGGCGAATCACCGCGAGCATGTCGTTGAACATGGCCGCGCTGAGCTTCAGCGGGTCGCCGGGCTTGAAGTGCTGCGGATATTCGGCCACGCTTTACGCTCCGATTCCGAGCCCTGAGAAGTCGCGGCCGTCGATCACTTGGAGCACGTCGACTTGGATCGGGCGCGGCACCAGTTTTTTGGCATCGTCGTCGTTCGCCTGCTCGTAGTGAACGTCGAGATAGTCGTAGCCGCGTTTCGCGATGCCGGTGATTTCTCCGATCGTGATGCCTTCCACGTTCGGCGAGTGTTCAAAATTGAACGTCAATTCCCATCGCTTCTTTTCCCAGTTAGCCGAGCCCTGTACGCCGGCACACAGCACGGAGCCGGGGGCCTTCGTGCGGAAGGTGTAGAGGTTCCAATGCCCGACGATCTCGCCGAGCGTGTTGACGTAGCCGTGGGAGACGTAGGCGAGCGGACGATAGACCGTCTCCGACCAAGAGAGCTTCGGCGCGGGAATGTCGCAGCCTGTGAGATTGCCTTCCGAATCGGCACCGATCGCGCCTTTGTAGTCGGCGGCCGTTACGCCTGCGACGGGCGTGCGAGAAATGGTCAGCAAGGCCTGCGTGATGTGGATGTTTTCTGACGAGATGCCGAATGAGAGCATTCCCACTTCACTGTTGTTGCTTCCCGGTGTGACCTCATCGGCGAGCCGATAGTTGATCGTCGCCACTAATCCGAATCGCTTGTTCGGCGAGAGAGTGATTTCGCCTTGCACCAAGTCTTCGACTTCGGTCGCGATGTTCATCACGAACGGAGCGGTCAGCTGCAATTTTTGAATCGCTTCGTCTCGGTCGATCGGCGTGCGGTCGGTCGCCGTGGGGCGCTTGATGATGTCCCACTTCAATTCGATGCTCGGCGGGTCGAGAGTAATCTCGCCGCTGTCGTCGCGTTCCAGGCACATCAGGTTCGACATTAGACAAACCCCAACTTATCGCGGCGCGCCATGTCTTTGAGGTACTTCGCCGATTGCTTCGTGTTCTCGGCGATCTGCTTATCGGTTTGCTGGCCGCTGAGTTGTTGGCCTGCGAACATGCCGTTGAACGTGCCAGCGGATTTACCGAGCATCGCGCCGACTTCGCCGCTGCCTTCCGCACGCATTCGGCGGATTGATTCGGGAACGTGGCCCGACGCAAACCCTTCGCCGCTCAGTTTTGCCTTGTTTACGGTGTCGCTGAACGCTTCTCTTGCAACGGCGAGTTCGCGCGTGAGGGCTTCGATGTTGGCGTCGTGCTTGGCGGCGTTCGCGCTCCTTTGTTGCTCGGCGTTTTTGTTGTTGGCGGCGATCTGTTCTTGCGTGCCTTGGTCGATCGAAGCAACCATCGCGCTCGTGTCTTCGCCGCTGATCCAGCCGATGAACTTCTCCCACAGCTTCGCCAGACCGCCGACGAAGCCCGCCCAGCCGTTCTTGATCGACGTCCAGACGTTCGTGAAGATGTCCGAGAACGACGTTGCAAAGTCGGCCCATAGGCTTTCGAGGAATACGACCGCTCGCGTCGCTTCGAGCTTCATCAGGCCCCATGCAACCGCAGCGGCTTGCCCCAGGTCGCCAGACGCAACGGCAGCGGTGATCCCGCCCCACGCTTCGACGGCGTCCTCTTTGACGGCACCGAACGCCGAGCCGAACTTCGCGAGCACGCCGCGGCCGGTTTCGGTTTGCGTCAGCAGTACGCCGCCGAGCCCGACGACGGCCGCAGAGACGAGCCCGACCGGGGAGATCAAAGCACCGAACGCGGCAAGCCCGACCGTCTTCATCAGGCCGAGTGCCGGGGCGATCAACGGCAGAGTCTTTGCGAGAACGCCGAGACCACTGCCGACGCCTCGCATCGCGAGCCCGAACCCCGTCAGGGCACCGCCTGCGATGACAAGTCCAGCCCCAATTTTAAGTGCGATCTCGATGATGCCGCGATTCTTGTCGATGAAATTCGCGGCGTGCGACGATGCCTTGACGAGCCAGTCGGCGAACTTCTCCAGCGCTGGCGCGGCGGCGGCACCGATCCGAATCGCAACGGCCGTCAATTGGCCTTTCACGCGGTCGATCGTGTCGCCAAACTTCTCGGCAGCCTGCGCGTCGGTCGTGCTCATTTGACGGCCGAGCCCGACCGCTTCCGCCTGCAATGCCGAGATGCCCTTCGCTCCGTCGTTCATCAGCGGCAGCAGTTCGGCACCGCCGCGGCCGAAGATCGCCATCGCCGCTGCGGTCCTCTTGGCGGGGTCTTCGATTGCCGCGATTCGATCGGCGATCATCTTAAATTGTTCGTCCGGCGAGAGCTTCGATAGCTCATCGACCGACAGGCCGAGACGCGAGAACGCCTTTTGTGATTCCTTACTGCCGGACGCCGCAGACGCCAGAGCCTTTTGCATCTTGCCGACGCCGCCTTCGAGGGCTTCCATCGACGTGCCGCTTTGCTCGGCCGCATACTTCAGCGTCGACAACTGCTCAACCGCAATGCCCGTGCGTTGCGACATATCGAGCATGTCGCTGCCGGTATCCGCGAACACCTTCGCAGCGGCAACGATCGGGGCCAGCAACCCGCCGCCGATCAGTCCGATTCGCGAACCGATCGCGGTGACGTTCTCGCCCCACCGCTTCAGCTTGACGCCGGCAACATTCAGCCCGCGCACGAGCTTGCTGTCGTCGGCGAACAACTCGACGAATGCCCGGCCTGCTCGAATTGCGCCGCTCGTGCTTGGCATTTACTTCTTCTCTTCTTTCGGGAACTGGCTGAACACGAGATCGAGCGAGGCTTCGCTGTTTTTCTTTGAGCGTCGCGGACGCGACTCTTTCGGCATGAAGTCGTACACGTCAAACGGAGACGATCGTTGCTTTGGGTCGCGGTGACAGTTGCCAAGCATCGCCAGCACCTGCGCGACGTATCCCTGATTGAACAATTCGCGAGCGTCGACCATCGTCTTCAGTTCGCGAAGCGAGTAGTCGCGCCAGTCGACGCCTAGGATTCCTCCGGCTTCGAGTCCGGCTCGATCAACTTCTTCGCTTCTTGCTCGACGTCGATGCTTGCGGCGATCATTTGCACGGCCTTCGCCCCGATCTCGCCTTCGATTCGCTGCATCTCGCGGAATGCGTCGGCGAGTCGGGGGTTCTGGAAAAAATCGGCCACCGCCTCGACGAGTGCCAACTGTGCGGCCCGTGCCGTTGCCCCGTCGAACGGTTCGAGGAATTCGTCGACCGTCATCTGCTTATTGGCAAGCTGATCTTCGACGAGCAGGAACACCGCCTGCCCCAACTTGTCGGGGTCGTTTGCGAGTGCGAGTAGCGGCTTCATCCCGTCGCTCACGACGGCGCTGATGTCGATGCCGACTTCTCGCTTGATCTTGTTCTTCTTTCCAAACGTCAGCTTCAGCGACCAGCGTTTGCCGGTCGTATCTGCGAACGTGTACGGAGGGAACGATTCTGCGTCGCTCATGGCTTACGCTTTCTCGCGGATTTTGAGGGAGACAAAGAGGCCCGTGCCGAGCGTGCCGCCGCCGGCCGTGGCCGTGACGACGACTTCGAGCATGTCGCCGTCGACCAGTGCAGCGGCGGATAGGTTCAGCGTTCCGGCAACTGACTGCCGGGCGATCTCCGCACTCGTCAGCGGGATCGTGCCGGTGAGGATCGTCGTTCCGTTCTTCTTCACGTCGACCGTGCAAGCCGCCGCGCCGACGTTCGGCGAGACGAGCCCGGCTTCGACAGCCACGACCGAGCCGGTTTCACCGAAGACGCGCCAAATGGCGATGGTCGCCGCTGCGGCCGTTGTGGCGCTCGCCTGCGCGTAGAGTGGCTGATACTGGTGTTCCAGCTTGGACGCGGCCACGTTCGCACCGGCGGCGACTGAGGCATCGACGACGGTAGACGCCGGGATGCTCATCGTCCGCGCGGACAGGTGCCGCATCACAACCAAGTCGCCGTCAATTTCCGTTGCCATCGTTCCCGCTCCGGTGCTGATTCAGTTCGCTACGCCGCCGACCGTCGACTACGCGAGCGGGGTGGTTACTCGGGTCGGCATGTTGTCGGGGTCGCTCGGCTTGATGACGAACGAGTATCCCGCGAATTCGCCGTTCGCGAACGTCTCGCTCATGTTCGTGACGACGCCGACGAACTTCAGGGCATCGCCGCTGGCGGTCGCCTTCGCGTCTCGGGCGACAATGACATACAAGTCGCTGCCGTTATCAAACGACGCTTCAAGCGCCGCGATGTCGGTCGCGTCATCGTTGGCGACTTCGATCAGGCGGTCGAAAGTCAACTCAAGCGTCTTGCCCGCTTGGGCGCTCAAGTCGTACTCCAAGTCGCGAGCTTCCGCCGTGGCGGTCTTCGCTTCGTTCGTGAGCGTGATGTCTTTGGTGCGGCGAACCTCGATAAGGCCTGACGCCGTGTAAGCCGATGCATTGATGTAAACCTTGGCCTTGCGGCCGCGTGCGATCTTCGCCATCTGAGTTGCTCCTACGGTTTGACGCTGTCGGCCCACAGACCGGCGAGCTTGGGTTTTTCTTTGTTCAGTGCGGGGACCATAAACGGACGCTCGGCAATCTTCACGTCGCGGGTCGACTCGGTCGCTTTCGGCTTCGTCTTCAGCGTTCCGGCGGCGAGCTTGCGACGGAACGCGGCAACAGACGCCGCCGAGCGCGGCTTACCAGTCGGCGCGGGTCGAACCTTCACCTTGACGGTGCCGCCCTTTTCCATCACTTCCGGCGCGTTACTGCGACCGAGCTTTTCGGGGCCGGTTACAACTGACCGCCGGTTCGGTTCGTAGGCGAAAAACAACTTGTCTTTGAGCAGCGGCCCGCGCGGGTGCGTGTCGCTCTTGCGGTGAGCACTCGGCGGCGAGCCCGGTGCGCTCGGCTTCTTGCGCGAACGCATAGAACGCCGCGCCGTCTGCCGGATCATAGACCCGGCTTTTGACAATGCCTTTCGGGTAGCTACGTCGGTCGCGTCGATCACTGCCGCCTTGTCGAAGAACGTCTTGGCCTTGTCGAACGTAAGTCCGATCATGCGACACCATCCAGGTCCACAGTGACCGAGTAGGTAACGAACTGCGATGAAACGAATTGCCGCAGGTCTTCGAGCTTGGCGTGGTCGTAAAGCGGTTCGATATCGCTCGCAGTCCAGTCGGCCCCCTCGATCGGCTCCCACTCGCCTTCGTCGTCGTTCTCGTCGATCCGACCGTCCGTCTCGCGGAGGTAGTCGGCCACGTCTTCGACGAGCTTGACGAGCGACGCCGTCTCGGTTTCGTCGTCTTCGTCGTCGGTGCGCTTCGGCAGCTTCTTGCCGATGCCAATGCTGATCCGATAGTCGCGGCCGTCCGTGTCGCGGGCCTCGGTTGCACTGCTACGGCTGAAGCCGATCACGACGACGTCGATCGCGTCCTCTTGGAGATCAAACTTGACCTTTCGCGAGAATCGCGGCGTAAACTCAATGTCGAAACGTTCAGCGACGACGCCGGCGGCCAAGCGGCCGACAACTGCCTTCGCGACGTCGTCGATAGTGGGCTTCGGCATGGTTACGGCGTAATCGTTACGGTGATGGTCTCGACGTCCTCAACGGACGGCACGTCAGCCCTCGTTGCTCTGACGGTGATAGCTGCGGTGCCCGAATAGGCGGTTCGCGGGGTGAATGTCACGGTTGCGATCGCAGCAAGCACGTTTGCCTTGGTTCCAGAGAACGTCAGCGAGGAGTCTAGTGTTCCGTCTTGGAAAGGCCCGAGCGTCAGGCCGGTCACTTGCGCGAGAGTGAGCAGGCCGCGTGCGCCGGAACCATCTGCCGCAACGGAAATCGACATCCGGTACTGTTCTGTATCCGCAATCGACATGCTGATTCCGGTGATCGACTTGGCCGTGTTGAGCGGTGTCGTCTGGCCGCCGGGGACCGTGGCAACCGGCGCTGCGAATGCCGCCGCAACCACAACCGGCGACTCGTCGGGATCGCTTGGCTTGAAGGTCAGCGTCGTGTTGACCATCTCGCCTTCCGGCAAGTTCTCGGGCCAGCCGAACATCTCGCCGACGAACATCAGGCCGTCGTCGGTGTCGACGCCGCGCTCTTGTCGCGTCAGTAGCACCCACAACTCCGAATCGTTGATGAACGCATCGCGGAGGATTTCGTAGTCGCCGCCGCTTTCAGCTTCTTCGATCAGCCGATCGGCCGTTACTTCGAGCGCCTTGCCGTCCTGCGCGTTGAACTCGTATTCAAGGTCGCGAGTGGTGCCGGATACCGTCTTGGCTTCGACCGTGGCCGAGATGTCCTTCAGTCGCCGCACGAGCGTCATGTCACCGAGCAAGACAGGCAGAATTGATCCGTCCTCCTCGTCGTACTCGACGGGAGCAACGTAGATGCAGGCTTGTCGGCCGCGTGCGAGATTTGCCATTACGCTTCCTCAACCGGCGACACTTGCTTTGTATGGATGCGGAGACGCTTACGGTACGGGTCGCTGTAACGCTCGTGCGGCTCACCTGCGAACGGCAAGACTTCGAACGTCGGCAACGGCCCGCCTTCGACGAGCGCGGATTCTTCGATCAGGTCGCCCGCTGCGGGAAGAACGGCCGTGCCGTCGATCACGTAGTCGGCCGTCAAGATCAGGAAGTCGCGGCACGTCATTTCGATCGTGACGTCGCCGTCGTCTTTGATTGCCGTCGTTCGTCCAATCACGGCACGAACGTCTTCGGTGAGGTTTTCGCCTCGCCGAATAGACACGGCAACACCCTCATTTTCAGTGAGGGTGTTGCCGAGCCACTGTGAGCCACGTTGCAGCAGGCCCATGCGAACCTCGTGTTAGGCTTACAGGGCGTCAGGAACCAAAGCCGCGATCCGAGCACCCAACTTGGTTTCGCCGGTCACGATCCAAAATCCCGACTTGGTGTAAGTGCAGGTGTAGAGGGCTTCAGCCGTCAGCGCGAGTTCGTTCGTCGCACCCACAACGACTTCGTTGACCTTGTCGGCTGCGACTGCCGAAATCAGTTCGCATCCGGTGGTGCCGACTAGGATGCGAATCACGTCGCCGACCGAACCGGCCGGGAGACTGATTTGATTGTTCGCGCTGGCCGAGGTCACGGTGACGAACGAGCTGCCGGCCGGAATCAATCCGGTTGTAAGCCCGGCGACGGTCGACGTCACGGCCACGTCGTTCGCGTCGGTACGATTGCCTTGGGTCAGAAGCACATTGACATAGGTATCACTCGAACCGGCGGCAAGGATTGCCGTTCCCATTCGGGTGTTGCCCATCGCCGTTCCGGTCGCCGCACCCGTACTGGCCGTGCCGACGTTCGGCGAGCCGTCTGCATCCCAGAACACCTTGGCGTCTTTGGCAATCGCGCCGGTGGCTTTCGGCACCTTGAACACGCCGTAAACGGTCAGCGAGCCGAGCACGTTGGCGGCGATGTCGTTCGTAGCGATGCCGACCGTATTGCCGGTGACAATGACGTCACCTGCGGTAACGGCCGAGCTTGGCGTGTAGTCGATCGCGTCGCCTTCTTGGTAGTAAATAGCGGCAGTCTGAGCCATGTTTCGAGTTCCTTATGCTTGGGATTTCTTGCCGGAAATTCCCGGCTTCTTGGTTTCGGAGATCGCCGGTTGATCCGGCACGGCCGCGATTGCTTTCGGCATCGGCGGCGATTCGGGCTGCTGACATTCCTCGGCGACTCCGCGAGCAACTAGCGACGCACCCAAGGCTTCATCAACCTCACGCTCGTCGCCGCATTGCCACGGCATACCAGGGAACTCCACGCTGCCCATGTTGGTTCGGATTCGAATCTTCACAGGAAACTCCTATTAGGACGCGCCACCGTCGGCATACACGCCGCCGCGGTACTCTTGTCGCTTGACGCCGACGTCGCTGTATCCGCGCATCTGCACGCCCAACACGTTGAACTCGGCGTCAGCCGTTTCGACGGTCGGCTCGATGCGACCGTTGAGAGCCGCGATTTCGATGACCGGCATGTCGGCCGGGTTCGCCAGCATCCACCAGCCGACCGACGTGTAGCCGGTGTAGCTCGCGTTACTAAGGTACGGCGACGATTCAACTTGGAAGCGACCGCGGAACGGGTTGCCGTCGCCCTTCGTGGCGTTCTCGCCGGTGACGATTTTCTCGCTCGTCATCAGCGTGTTCGCCGCCGACTTCAAGGCAGTCGGAACGAGCAGGATCGCCGGTTGCAAACCGAGCGGCGTGCCGTCGGGGTTGGTCTGGTTCATGAAGATCGTTTCAGTCGCGGCCAAGCCGCCGAGCGTCATGTCGGCGACGGCCGTGTTGATGTTGACGTTGGTCGAGCCGAAGAAGTTGGCGCTGACCAAGGCCAGGAACTCGGTCCAGAAGATGTCATTCAGCTTCTTCATCGAGCCGTTGCCGAGCTTCTTCGGCACCATGGTCAACGCGCCGAGGTCGTCGTTGATGTAGTCGGTACGGGTGATCGCCAGCATCTTGGCATAGGTGTCCGCCTTGTTGCTGTAGGTCAGTTCACCGAGCGTGCCGTGCTTGATCTCGCCGGCGGGGCCGACTTTCTCGAAGATCACGCCGTCGGTCAGGCTCGTCGTGGTGATCGTCTTGAAGTCGTTAACGTTGCGAATCGCCGAGATACGCAGGCAGGTTTGATCGACGGAGTTGAAGCCGTCACGCATAAACTTATTGGCGACGTTCGACAGGATCGTCGAGATGCTCAGCGTGCTCATGCCCGAGCCGTGGATCTGTCGCGGCCCGGCGTAGCCGAATGCGGCGTTCTGAACTTCCGGCGTGATGTCATTGGAGTAGTGCGAGCGGTAGCCGTTCGCTTCGGCGGCCACGAAGAATAGTTGCTTCAACCCCATGCGACCTTTGAACTTGTCGTGAGCCGCTTGTAGCTCTTGGTCCGTGAAGCGGTGTTTCTTCACCAGGTCTTCATCGCTGCCGAGACGGCCGGCCATGCAGACGGCGGCTTCGAGCACGCGATTGCTTACACCGTTGTCGCGGCTGCGCGGGGTGACGATGCTGAAGCCCATCGGGGCCGTTGCTTCTTGCAGTTGGATGCGGAAATCTTGCACGCCCATCTTGGCCTCGACGGCGTGGTCGCACAGTTCGGCGATCGCCTCAACCCATTGCAGGTCGCCGGGTCGCTTTTCGACCATGCTATCGGCATGGGCGCGGATTTCGGTGCAGCGCTGAGCTTCGAGTTTGCGAGCCTCGAACGGGTCGGCCGACGCCTTGAGGGCCGCCTTCTTCCCTTGCTTGCCTTCGAAGTTGGCTTCGACGGCGGCTTGCTGTTCGGCGCTCAGGCTATCGACGTCGATGCCCATTCCTTCGGCCCATGCTTTGACTTCCGCTTTCATCATCCGCTCCTTCTTGTGATTCGCGGCGGTCGCCGCAATGGTTGCAGTCGTGTTGTCGTCCGCGCCGTGACTTACGAACGCGAACCCCTTGAGAACTCCGGCCCGCGTGACATACAGCGGACCTTCAAACGATTGGCCGTTGACGTCGACCGTTTTTCCGGCTTTGACTTGCTCGACCTTGGACGGCGAGACTTCCAGCGACGCTTGCCACTGGTAGCCGTCTGCGGCGCTTTGAACGACTTCATCGCGTGCAGGCGTCGAAGCTGTCGCGCTGCCGTTGGCGACGAGTGATCGCCCGTCGTTTGCGACACTGAAGTTGCCGACGCGCTTCGACGAGTCGTGATCGAGATTCGCGACGAGAACCTTCCCGTTCGTCAGACCGGCTAGGTCAACGACGACGGGCAATTCCCATCCAGCGATGTTGAGAGCCCCGCCGGTGTAAAATGTCGAGGTAAACTTCGCGGGTGATTTCTTTTCGCCTTCCGCCTGTGCCGCTTCGATAGCGACCGGGGCCGACATTCCTATAATTGGTTTGGCCTTAGCCATGCCCGACTCCATTCAGCGAGTGACCGTTGAGACGACCGGCGGCAACAGGCGCAGGCGTGTCGCCGGGAAGCGGCTTTTGATCGGCTGGCTTGACCATCTGCTGCGGGATGGGCAGCGACACGTCGAGCAGGCGGCGGCGGAGGTCGTCTGGCTTAACGCCGTAGGCTTCGGCGGCTTTGGTGAGCTCGTCTTCGAAGTCCAATCCGGCTTCGGCGGCAAGCTGGTGATGAAATACCTGCCCGCTGCTGAGCTTTGTTTTGCTGGCGTTTGCTTCGCTTTCGACGTCGGCGACGCGATGCTTCGGCCAATCCCAAACGTGAGCACGGGGACCGGGGCCAATCGCTTCAGGAATGCCGCCGAGCCAACCGAAACGCATCACCGCCCAGTCGAACCACACGTCAAAAGCGGGGTCTAAGACGAGGTCGTTGCAGTCTTCTCGGTCGACGTCCAGGGCGGCGTAGTAGGTCTGGTGATCCAGGCGGCCCGATGCGTAGTTGTAGGACGAGCTGTCGCAAGCGGCCTTGTTGTACGGCATCGACTTCGGCCGCGCTTGCTCGTTGACAAGCGACTTACTGAACTCGGCATAGGTCGCTGTCGGCTGTTCCGCCTTCATTTGGAACGGATCGTATCCTTCCGGCAGCGCCGTCATCATTCGCTTGTTGATGTCGAGCGTTGACATCGGGGCTACCGTCGCGGCATCTTCCGGCGTCAACGCGGTCTTAATGAACAGCGTGAAATCGGCGGCGGTTTCAGCAGCGGCGAGCGTGGCTTCGCGCCAACGTCGCGCGGCGGCTCCGACGTTGAGCGTCGACGCGCACTCGGGGACGGCTCGATGCTGACCAGGGCGGCGCATCTTGAACCAGTGCATTACATATTTCGCGTCGATCCGCTCGGGAACGATGTCGAAGTGCTGGCGGTTGGTCGCGCCGGGATGCTCGCGGATCATCTCGTAATAGAGCGGGTTGCCGAAGTCGTCGACAACGAGCCCGTCAATTTGATTCTTGCCTAGCACGCCGTTAGGCGTTTGGAACTGCTCGGCTTCGTGCAGCACCATATCGAGCGCAATCGGGTGCTTGATTCGCGGGTTGCGGCGCAGAACGCCGAAGCCTTCGCCGTCGCTGTGCTTAGCGTGAGCCATGCACCAGAGCTTGCGGCGGAACTTGACCGACTTCGTCCAGCGAAACCACTCGGCTTCGACCATGCGATTGAACGCTTCGCTGCCGGTCTGCATTCGCAAGGCGGGACCGACGCCGACGACGTCCGTGGCGTAGGTCTGTGCGATGCCGTCGCTGTAGCCGTTGTTACCGATTTCGTACCGCGAGCGGGAAATCAGCGAATGCCGGACCTCTCGCGAATGCGAGGAGTCGGCGTCGTAACGATCGGCATGTTGCCAGATGTTCTTATATTCATCGGATGTACGAGCAGCGTCGTAACTGGCGCGTATTGACGCATAGCGGTTTCTCCAAAAGTCGGACGCCGCAACGGATTTCGCCGCGACTCCTGCTTTCGTGACCCATCGCTTCAAGGCTTTAAGCATTAACCACACCCCGGCGGAACGAGCGCGGTCATGCGCAAGCCGAAGTGCGGCTGAGACTTGGCGGATTGTGCCGCAACAAATTGCGCGGCTTTCTTGATCTCGTCCATGTCCTGCGCAACGGCGCTGTTGCCGTCAACGGTCGTCGACTTGACCGGGCTAAGCCCGATTTCAAGTGCCGCGTCTTGCAGGTTGTCGGCCATGACGAGAGCCCCAATAAAAACGGAGGTGCACTTTTCGCACCCCCGTAAAGGGCTCGACGTTTACGGCGTCTAGAGGGCTGGCCGGCCCTGCCTTACCGTGGTTGCGATTGGCGCAACCCCCGTGTGTTTTGTGTCTACTTAAACACTATCGGTCGAATTGGGCGCGGGCAACGTCGTGCGCGCATATGTGACAACTTGCGCAAAATGGATTTGCCGACTACTAGACGCCAATCGGCGCGATTTCGTAATCCTTTACGACTGATCCATTCTTTGCGTTGCCGCGAACGTGCGCGGGATGCCAGAACTTGCCGACGTACTTGCCGAACAGCTTCGACTCGTCGGTATATGTTGCGAAGTGGCCGCGGCAGATATGGGCACGACGCCCCGCATCGTCGTTTTCCGACTCCCCTTTTTCGTAGCGTTTGGTAACGCCAGGGATATTCAGCGTCTTGAAGATCACGCTCGGCCATTTTTTGCGGCGAATGACCTTCTGATTCGGGCCGTGCTTCGTAGTGCAATCGACTTGCTCGACGTTCTTGCAGTGGGCAAAGGCAAAGGCGTACAGGCCGCGAAGAATCATCGGGCCGATGTTGCCGGCGTTAAACGCCTGTGCTTGTCCGCTAGCGCTCGTAAGCGTGACGATCTCCTTGCACTCTCCCGTCTCTAAAAACATGCAACGAACCATCGGGGCTACACAAATCGGTTCGCCGCGAATGGATTGAAAAACGGCAACATTGACTTCGGTGTCACTGATAACCGCAAACGCCAGTCCGATCTGATTGTCACCGGCGATTGAGAATTCGCTATCCGAGTACTCAACCCACGCAAGGTCCGCGATTGGACGGCATACCCCAATCTTTTTTAGTTCCTCGGGGACACTTCCGGCGTCTTCGAGATTCGCAACGTACTGCGCAACGTCATCGGCTACTAAATGGCACTTGGCGCGCAATGCCGCGGCAGCTATCTGCTTCGCTTCGGCCTCGCCAAATTTAAATTGCCCGGACTCAGGGCAGGCAAACGCACAACGTCGCGTTACGACTCGATGCCACATTGCAAGCATTCGTCTTCTCCTGTTTCATCTGGATCAAAAATCTTAAGTCGACACGCACACGCGCGGAACAGTCGCATCCTAAATGCTTCGTATTGAAGTGCGTACTCGGCGGCCTCTTTAGGCGTGGGCCTTGGCGCTAAAAAGGCAAGCACATCATCATCGTCGTCGTCATGCTGCGTCATCTTGGTCCGCCCTTTCCGTTGCCGTGAACTCTCGGTGGCACTTCGAGCAAAGACGAACGCGAACCAGTGACGCGCCGGTGCGACGGGTTGCCGTCGTGCGATGGAAGCGGCAGCCACATCTTGGGCAGGGAATGCCTTGGACAACACATCCGCTTGCATCGGCCGCCAGTTCTTCGAGCGTCTTGCGTTTGCGTTCGGCCACTGTCATCGCCTCGCCTCGCTTGCCATTTCTTCGAGAGTCTTGCGCCGCTTCTCGGTTCGCTTCTCAGTCATGCCGCAGCCGCGCATTGACGCCGCAACGAGGCAGTTATAGAGGTTGTCGAACTTGTGATTTTCGCGCCCCGGCTTCAAGTCCCAAACGTCACAAGTCGACTGCGTTTTGTCGCTCGTCTGTCGATCGCGGTACTCGCTGGCGTAGTGGTCCGCAATCATGCGGTGGTCGGTCCTCTTGTCGCCGAATAGCGTGATCGCGCCGGGGTTTGTTGGCGGGCAGGTTAGTCCGTCAGCGGCTCGCGACTTCCAGTAATTGGCGTCAACGCGCACCGTGCGGCACATATGCGATTTGTTCGTGCTTTCCATCCAGTGACGGCCGCGTCGTTCATTAGGCCGCACGGGATACTGCGACATCGGCTTATCACCAGGACCGATACCAACACCTGCCGCCGCGATGACATTCGCCTTCCAAGTAGACGTGCGGCAGACGCGGGCCACGACTTCGGCCATCGTGCCGTCTGACCAGTCAATCAGCAGCAACTCCAGCGGTTGCTCGGCTCCGTCCTCTCGTTTCCACGAGCGACTAAACAAACTCTCGATCAAATCCTTCAGGCCCTGCTCCACGGCGGCTTGCGGTTGCGACTCAGGGTAGGCGTGCGACAGCTTGCGTTTCGCATCGCGCAGCGAGAAGAACGGCGAATACTGCTCAGGGAATGTGTTGTGGTCGATAATGCTGCCGGTCATCGCCTCATTGCAGGCGAACAGCGACCAGTACAGCAACGAGTGCTGAACGTCGATGTGCCCGACAAGATGCGTTGAACCGAGCGGCACAATGCCGCGCTCGACGCCATTGAAGCGTTGCATCACGTCCGGTGCCCGAATCTCCGTGATGCCTGCAAGCGATTCCTTTGTTCGCGGCGAGTTCTGGCATTCTGACGCAAAGACGTCTGCGCCGTCGTCAATCAGGATGTTGTAGGCGTGCTGAATTGCCGACGCTTCAGTTTCTGGATCAAAGCACGTTTCCCAAGAGATTCGGCAGCCGGTATCCATTGTCGCGCGGTTGGTGACGTAATAGGCGTTCGCCTCGGCGTGCGCCCGCTTTTGGTCGTCGATCAACTCGGGATCGTAGGTTGTGCGAAGCCGGGCATACTCGCCGAGCCACATATCCTCGTGCTTATCGGACCATTGGCGAATCATCGGGATGCGTTCGGATTGCCAAGACGGATTCCGCTTGTAGTCGCTAAGCTGATCGACCAAGTCGTCGGGCTCGATGATCGTGCCGTTGAGGATTACGCCGAGCCGCGAGCGATGCCCGCTCATTCGCAGAATCGACTTCTGGATGATCTTCAGCCGCTTCGCCGTTTGCAGGTTGGACGCGGCAGATTCTTCCGTCTGAGCATCGTCGATGATAACCAAGTCGGGACGTGCGTTCGTTCCGTCCGCTCGCTTATACTTCATTCCGCGACCCGCAGCCGTCAAACCGTGCGACGTCAGGATTGCCCCCGATGCAATTGATCCCTCGATGGTCGGCAGCACAACAGCCGCCGCCGTGAATTCGACGAAAGTTCGCTTGCCGTTGTGGTGCTGCGAATGTTGACGCTGCGGCTTTCCTTCGAGCGCCCTAATCGCGTGGCAGATTTCTGGGAAGTCTTCGTACAGAAGATCGTTCGTTTCTAGCTCGCGCTTGATCGAGTCAATAATTCCTTCCGCTGCCTTGGCTTCAGCGCCGAAGACGGGAACAAAGTTGCGATGCCCGTAGCTCGTTGCCCATAACGCGGTGTTTTCGCTGATCGTCGTCTTTGAGAATCCGCGATAGACCACGTTCGCCTGCCGGCCCCCATCGAGCACCACCGATTGCATCCGGCTAATCACGCGGCGATGGTCGTCGCTGAATGGAGTCAGGCCCGTTGAATGCGGAAAGTACGTGACGAGG
>TARA_R110000868_G_scaffold185862_2_pt1 | contig 16448 bp, 19 predicted proteins | sample TARA_R110000868 | Tara Oceans TARA_R110000868 (sample SAMEA4397489) | marine metagenome | biome: Polar Biome; feature: [SRF] surface water layer (ENVO:00010504); material: water (ENVO:00002006), including particulate matter (ENVO:01000060) such as... | depth 5 m | reverse complement strand
TTTAGAGAGATTTTTTTACCTATTTTTATTTTACTTATACTTTTTTTTCTTTAGTATAAGGTTTTTAAAAATAGCTAAATAAATCTCTCCTTTTATTTTTTTCAATTTTGTTTTAAGTAGTCATCCAATTACCTTTTTCACCTTCGGTTGAACCTTTTGGTGGTGTATGTAAAATAATTATGTAAAAAATTGAAATGGATTTTTATTTTATTATTATATGATATCTAACAACAATAACAAAATGGATTCTCAAATGAATAATACTGATTTATACTGCGGGGCGTGTTGTATAAATTTATTGCACGATGACGATATTGTCAGCTGCGAATGCTGCACCTGTGACCGTGTGCCAAATGAAATAATGTTTGAAAGAGAAATAATAAAAAAAAAAATTGAAATGGATTTTCAAAATCAAACCAAGTGTATTCAACCAAAAGATAAAATGGATACGATGATAGATTATAGCGGCTACTCAAAGAAGGTAGCATTAATGAAAATGTTTGATGCAGCGTTGGGTGAGGGTTGGAGTATCCCCACAGCTGAAGGATGGGTTCCCCCAACAAAACCCGCACCTACTGCTGACCCTAAACTTATAAATAAAATTACTGGCTTTGATAAGCGGACGCATTCCTTGACTTGCGATAATTGTGGCGAAGAGGAATACGCTGAAAGTATTGGCGTGTGGAATGATGAAGGGTATTTGACCGGTGCATTATGCGGGGCTTGTGAGGAGAAGGAGGACGAGGACGACGAATGGGCTGCCTGCTACGGTGCAAAAACCCTGAAAACCCGTGAATATATTATGGCGGGTGGTGGTGCTCACTGGTGGAATTATATAGCAGAATTTGATGAAAACGAGCGTCAAGTAGCCGTTTATATTGAAAACAAGGACGGTAGGCATCAGCAGTTTAGACAACTGCTGGCTTACCGTAATAATGAGGACGGCGTGGAACAATTACGTTTGGTGCCGATGAGCTGGGAACCTGATTGCGACAAAAACGAAGGGTGGGTGAGTTATGTGAATGAATAAATTATAAAAATAATTATGTAAAAAAATTGAAATGGATTTTATCCATTTTTTTATGAGCATCAAACCAAAATCAAAATCGCATCTAAAAAAGGGTCTAATTAAGAAACATATGGCATTTTGCGGAAAATTGAAATCCACTTTATAAAATATTATATATGCATCAAACCAAATCAAAATGGCATCTCAAATGATTAATCCTGCCTTTGTTGCATTACTCCAAAAGAAGTTGGATGAAAGCACTACAAACCGATATTATCTGCCATTTAATACTATTGCGGGATTAAATGCTACGGCTTATATTATACGATGGAACCGACACGATGATACCAAGGCATACGATTTTGCGGTTGAATTAGATGATGTCGTTATGTGCTGTCTTCGTGGCGATTCATACCGACTTTATGGCAGCCAGAGTAGAGATAATATAAAAAGTGTGCTAGAGGATTTTATTGAATTCACGGATAAGGTCGTTGTTGATAAATTGAATGGTAAGTTGGTAATGAATAATGATGCTGAAAAAGAAGGCGAACTAGTAAAAGAATTTTGCGATTTGTTTGAAAAGAAAAATATGATTCCATCCATAAAGGAGTGTTGCGTTTGCTATGCCCCTACAAAAACTAGAACCGATTGCAAACATAGCGTTTGTATTTCTTGCATCAGCGGTATTGAAATGAAAGAGGATGAGAATGAAGATGATTGCCATTTTAAGCAATGCCCGATGTGCCGTGAAAATATTGAAGAATTTAATTAAAATAAAAAGGGGGTGTGGGTAAATAAATTATAAAATAATAAAAAAAATTGAAATGAATTTTATAAAATATTATATCTGCATCAAACCAAAATCAAAATGGAGAACCAACCAAGAATGAATGCAAGCCATTTAGCAAAATTAAACCGTCTTGAAAAAAGAGCCGCAAGAGAACGAGCAGAAAAACTGGAAGAGGAAAAATGGGTAGCCGAGAATCCAATTATTGTCGGCACTATATATCGTGATTTGGATAGACATAGGCAAACCACATTTCTCAAAGTTATAGGGGTATCTGCGTGCAAGGTCAAGTGCCAAGCTATTACGCCCGCTCAAGTAATGACAGCAATTCGTAATGTTGGAAATTCAAGTGCCTATTATGAATATTGGAACATATCGCCATCAAATCCGGATAATACGCTAGGAAGAATCGTGCAGAAGAACAAAGCGTGTTTTAGACATTTGGGTTCCGTCTTGGAAACCGATGTCTTGGAAGAAACACGCTATATTGACAGGGATTAATAAATTATATAAAAATTATAAAAGTATTCAAATAAAAAGATCTTTTTATTTGAAAACTTTTTTATATATTCATTATTAAAAATTAAATATAATTACAATATAAGTATCTATAATATGTCGCATCCAAGCTGGAAGGAACATACCGTAGGTGAATTACGAGTTATTGCTAAAGCGTATAAAAAACATACCAAGGTGGGGGCTGTTTCTAAAATGAAAAAAACTGATTTGATTGCGGTGCTAGATAAGCATTTAGAAATTATTGATGGAATGATTAAAGTCCGTGCAACACCACAAGTGCCGCTAATGGGACCAAATCTAAATAAAGCACGAGCCAAAAAGGATTATGCCAAACAATTATCTAAAGCCCAAAAAAAGAAACGGGCTCAAATATCAGCAAGTCAAGAAAGTACGGAGGGGATGATAAAAAGTGCTGTCGCCGAACGTAAAGCCATCTCTCCACCAGCTGAAATGACTTTGGAAGAAACGGCTCGGGCTGAGGAACTAAAAAGGGTTATGTCGCCTCCGGCACCACCTAGAAAATTAAATATTCGGGTTTTTCCAAAAGTACCTACTAGACAAAAACAGATGATGGCGGCAACAGTTGATGCAGGGGCTATTGCGGCACAAGGGGCTATGGTTATGCAGCAATTAATGGATGCCGAAAAAGCATTGGCTCAAGCAATGGGGGCAGTTGCGGATGCAATGGCGATACAATATTATCCTATGGAGGAGACGGCGACGGATGCAATGGCATCTACATCTGCTGATGAACCATTTACATATCCAACAACAGTTAAAGCAAGAAATGAGTTTTTATCTAAAAACCCACAAATATATAAAGAATTAGAAAAAACATATATCTATAAAAATACAACTCCAAAATACAAGGATGAAATAATAAAAGATGTATTTAAAGAAGTAATTACTCAATTGGGTAGAGAGGATAAAGGTGCTACTATTAATGATTTAATGAAATTTATAAAAGATAATAGTTTTCAACACCGTACACACAGCGACGGTGAATGGGATTTTATATCTAAAGGGAAAAAAGGAACAGAAAAAAAGTGGAAGGGTATTGCTTAAATGCTTAAAATAAAATAAAATACTTAAACATATTTTGTGATACTTTTCTAAAGTATTATGTTGATTTCTATCGGCGGTTTAATTGGTGCAGGGAAATCCACAGTGCTTGAAATCTTAAAAGAGACCTTAGATGCTGACCGATTTATTTTTTTAAATGAGCCAGTGGATGAATGGCAGTCCATACAAGACAGTAAAGGGGTAAATGCCCTGCAGCATTTTTATAATGACCCTAAGAAATACGCAATGTCTTTTCAAACGCTCGCCTTCATTACTCGCTTAGTGCAATTACAAGAAGCACTAGAAACCTATGATGAATTAGAGCCGATTATTATTACCGAGCGTTCTTTAGAAGAAGACCGCTATGTTTTTGCAGAGCATTTACACGAGACCGGATTAATTAGTGAAATTGATTTTAAGATTTATGAATATTGGTTTAATACCCAGAAAATACTGCCTGACTTACAATTCTTTTTAAAAGCGTCGCCGCAGAAGTGTCTTGACCGTATTATCAAAAGGGGGCGGACTGAGGAGAGAGATATGGATATCCGCTACCTTGAAGCACTAGAAAAGCGTTATGCAGGGATGATTGGACGCACTAATACGCCCGTGTATATTATTGATGCTGACCATCGTACTCCTGAAGAAGTGGCGGAAGAAATTGTAAAATATATATTGTTAAACATATGATGAAAAATATAATGCTTAAATATATTTCTCTCTTCAATATAATTCTAAATGACAACTTTTGAATTATATAATGCCAATTGTTTAGTCAAGATGAAGGAGTTGCCTGATAAAAGCGTGGATTTAATTATTTGTGATTTGCCTTACGGGTGCCTCACAACAGGTAAAGGTAAAGAAAAATTGCAGCGGGCGGATAATCCTGAAAAACCAAATGACCGAGAAACGGGTTTGATTGTAGGTTGTGCTTGGGATATCAAAATCAATCTTGACGAATTTTGGAAACAGGTGAAACGGATTAGAAAAGACGACCATACGCCGTGCATTCATTTTTGTAATACGAAATTCGGTAATGATTTAATTAATAGCAATCCTGATGAGTTTCGCTATGACTTGGTTTGGAATAAAATGCGGGGTGTTGGCTTTCTCTCCGTAAATAAAAAACCAATGAGTAGCCACGAAATGTTGTATATTTTTTCTAAAAAGGGAGCAAAGTATAACCGCATTGATATTGCAGGAGAACCTTATACTCATAAAAAAAGTAATACTAAAACAAAGGTATATAATACTGAAAATGTATTAACTACTAATACAGGCACCCGATGTGTTTTATCCGTTATAGATGAAAGTAGTTTTGCTAAAAAAGACCAACACCCCACAGCTAAACCCGACGAACTTTATCGCTGGCTCATCTCTCGTTATAGCAATGCAGGGGGCTTGGTGCTTGACCCCACTTTTGGTAGTTGTAATTCAGGGGCTGTTGCACGAGAACTCGGTCGTAATTACATCGGGATTGAAATGAATAAAGATTTTTTTGATAAAGCCGTGGAGAGATTATTACCACCTATAAATGCTTAAATACTTTTTAAGATATAATTCTAATGACTAAGTTAGAATTATATAATGTTGATTGTTTAATTAAAATGAAGGAGTTGCCTGATAAGTCCGTGGATTTAATTATTTGTGATTTGCCTTACGGCTGTCTTGAAGTAAAAAGAAAAGAACGAACCGAAACTTATGCTAAAAAATTAACATTATGTGGAAACGGTGCTGGTTGTGCGTGGGACGTGAAAATAGATTTGACTGAATTTTGGAAACAAGTCAAACGCATCCGCAAGGATGATCATACCCCTTGCCTACACTTTTGTTCAACTCGGTTTGGTATTGATTTAATTAATAGCAATCCTGATGAGTTTCGCTATGACTTGGTGTGGTGTAAAAGTAATGCAGTGGGGTTTCTCTCTGCGAATAAAAAGCCAATGTCGGGTCACGAAATGATTTATGTATTTGCTAAGAAGGGGGCTTACTATAATCGCATTGATTTAACTGGTGATTATCCAAAGGGTGGTGGCGGTCGTTCAAAAGCAACCTTTATAGATGGTATTAATAAAATAAAAAATGTACAATCTACAGTAGAGGGCAAACGCTGTGTTAAATCTTGGTTTGAAATTGCTAATAAAAAAGAAAAAGGAGGACATCCCACCGCTAAACCCCACGAACTTTATCGCTGGCTCATCTCTCGTTATAGTAATGCTGGAGGGGTTGTATTTGACCCTACCTTCGGTAGTTGTAATTCAGGGGCTGTTGCACGAGAACTCGGTCGTAATTACATTGGTTGTGAAATGAATAAACCTTTTTATGATAAAGCCGTGGAGAGATTATTACCGCCTCCGCCCGCTGCAGAAGTAATTAATATATAATATATTTTAAAATTGATTTAAATATATCCTCTTTTAGATATGTAAGAAACCGAAGATGTTTAAGAACGACGATTTTGAAATTGAAGCGACGAAGGCGTGGCTGGCAAACCGCTTTACCACGACGGATACCCGCACGGAGGGCAATGCTACTAAACGAGTAGATAAATATTCCTCCTGCTTTAATGCACTGATGAAAAAGATTGAATACAGAAAATGGAGCGAAGTATTGGCGAACCTTGATAACATCCTAGCCACGCATTATAAAACCGACAGCACCCGTCAATCCATTTTATCAATGTTAAGGGTGTTGTGTGTGGATTATGCCGGTATGACTAGCGAAGCTTGGACGGAGAAATACGCCAAGAAAAATGCTGACCTCAAACAGTCCTATAAGGAGGGAGCCACTGCAAAACAATTAGTCGGGATGTCTTTTAAAGATGCAAAGGGCTATGTAACCGATAAACCGGTGATTTCATTATATTTAAAATTAATGTGCGGCGATATGCCGGTTCTTCGTCTAGGGGATTTTGTCAATGCTTCTACTATTGATGACGGTAAAAATAATTATATTGATATGAAGAAAAAGACAATGCTTCGCCGTATTACAAAAAATGCAAAGGGGGAAATGATAATTAAACTACCCAAAGTCATTCTTGACGAAATTAAGACACAGGGTATTAAGGGTAAATTATTCGGCGATTTAGACGAGCATAAGATTTCCTATATGGTGAAAAAGGGGCTGCCTGACGTCAATGCCAACTCCCGCCACTTCCGTAATTTATATTCCACGCAAAAGATTATCAAGATGCGTTCTGTAAAAAAAATGGAAGAAGCCCTAAAAATTGCCGACCATAGTGTTAGCACTTGGGTAGAAATTTATCAAAAATTGGATACGCCGATTTTAAAATTAATGAAAACATTAGTCCAAAAGAAAAAAGAATAAATGTGTAAATAAGTATTTAAAGAAGTAAGGTTTATATGATTAAGAATGACTGAATACAAAGAAATCAACGGCTTTCCTGAATATTTGATTTACAACGACGGCACTATTTACAGCAAACGCCAAAAGAAATTTATGAAGGCGAAAACTTGCACGGGCTATCCGCTCATTCAATTAGTTAAATCTGCAGATAAAAAATCAAATACTATTAAGGTAGATAAAACTTTTTATATTCACCGGCTTATCGGGCAACACTTTTTAGAAAATCCTGACCCCGTGAATAAAACGTGCATTGACCATATTGACCGTAATCCACTCAACAATGATGTTAAAAATTTACGCTGGTGTTCGTATAGCGAAAATTGTTTGAATAAACCTTGCACGAATAAATACGGTGTCAAAGGGGTTTCCTTCAATAATCAAGAAAATCGGTTTGTGGTTAGTTTTCATATAAAAAAGAAACGCCTTTACTTTGGCTCGTATAAACTCATAGAAGATGCAATTGAAAAAGCAAAATCCGTTGTAGAAAAATTACACGGAGAATTTTTTTGTCAAAATAATATAATAAAAAATTGAAATCAATTATAATGTTTTTACCAAGTGATATAAACCTTATAAAATGGCAGATTCTAAAAAACAAATTACGATTTTACCAGATGGCTTGCCGATAAATTATGTAATGAAAGATTGGGATAAATACCCATTGCCGATGCCGTGGCTAGAGAAAGATGAAACTAAACTCAATTACCATAAACTCGTGAATCTACGAAAACGCTTCGCCGATTTTAAATGCAATGCAACTAAAGAAATATTAGAAGTCATTGACAAGCATATTGAAATTCAAAAAGACGTCAGTGCGGACTTGAAAAAGAAACGCCAAGAGCATTATATGTGGGAGAAAATAATCTGTCCGGTTTGCAAAAAAGAATTTCAACGCAGTTATTACCATAAACACAAAAAAAGTCACGAATAACTAAAATCATAAAAAATATAATCATATAAAATCTTAATCCTTTATATATTAAATACAATGTCGGCAAATGTAAAAAATGAAACGAGGGCTGAAGTTAGTGAGCATCACGCCGACTTACACAAAAAAGTAAAAGAGCAAAGACAACAACCCGTGGCTCCGCCTCCATTACCCGCTGCCCCACAGCACACCGTCGTCGGGCTCAATTGTTTTAATTCTACGGCGAAAATATCCAACGCCAACTGGGAAACAAAATTACAGGAAGAAATTATTGTGAATGAAGGCGACAGTATTTTTGTAAAAAATGCCTACATAGATACCCGTAACCAAACCTCACAAAACATTCTCATTGAAGAAGATACCATTATAGAAATGGAATTCTTTTTTTATTACGTGAATCGGGGCGGTTCTAATGTCCCATCGGTTTATCAGGATTACGCTACCGGCAATACACCTAACCCTCTTATTACCCAACAATTAAGAGCGTGTGAAATTAGTCAGTGGTTGAGTAGTAATAATCCGCCTACAAATACCACAGAAGTTACTCATCTAAACGGATTACCTTTTGTAGTTATTGCGGCACCTACAGGTGGTTCTATTTCCCAAAATGAAACGATTGCGAATTTAGCCCCTGTCACTGAAACGATTTATTATGCACCTGTTACTTTTCCAGCAGGGGCAGACCAAGCCGCCACTGATTATATTGATTCTATTACAGAAAAACAACGACGATTAAATCCAATGGCATTTATTATGCCGCAGGGGATTTATGCTGCCGATGGTATGCCATATTTGTTGCAAATGGTCGTCCCTAATAATACCATTCCGCCTAATGGCGATGAAGGTCAAACTATTTTTGTAATAGCAGAAGTAGGGCAACCTCTCGTAGATGGATTTACTGGTATTGTTACTTATAGTGCTAATCCGCCCCAACCAAATCAAACTATCGTTGATGCTAATATTGAAACTTGGGCAGCAGCAGCAGACGGAGACAGTTTTATTCAAGTCGCTCTTACGATAAAATGGAACCAAAATACAGGTAAATATTTAGCAACTGGACACGTTACTTGTTTTGGTATTGCTGTAGGACAAACTTTTACTATTTTAGGCAGTAATTTTCCTGATGGTGTTGATGGGTTAAATGATTGTATTATTACTGTTGCTACGGTTGGTGCTCCGCCACAACCACCTAATGGAGGTTCTCCGCCGCTTGCTGCACTTACTTTTACAACACAAGGGGCATTGGGTGCTCCGCCTCCTCCTAATCCGCTTTACAAAGCCCCTGACCGTCTCGTGCCTTTTACGAAAAAATGGAAAATGTTAATACCCGCTGGTTCGTACAGTCCTGATTTTCTCGCTACGACCGTATCTAAGGGTATGTCTATCCAAAAACAAAAAATCCAGCGTAATTATTTACCGCAAGGGTCTACCACCGGTCCGCTCTTGAATACTTTAATTACACCAACCCAACTTGTGAATGGACAATTTCCGCTTACACAAGGCGTGCTGCCCGACCAAAAAGAACAATTTTTAGGGTATTTACCGAACTTGCCGTGTGGTTCGTGGGATACCTCCGCCCCCGATGGTGCATATTATTATCAACCCAATCTTTACTACGCCAGCAAAAATCCCAAATCATATCCCGACCCGCCTGTATCTAATTTCAATAATCCACCGTACGACCCCGATTTTAATAATCCAGCTTTAATAGACGGCGATGATATGAGTTTTATTTTTCGTCCTTATGCTTTTACGAATTTATTTCCATTAAGCACGACGGATATGGGCTATAATAATACGAACCGTCTGCCGTTTCCTTCCGGTAATACCCCGCTTCTTACCCAAGTGCCAAACTTCCGTCTCTCCTTAAACGACAGTAATTTTCAAACTTATAATTCTATGCCAATAGGAGAACCTCGCCAACCTATCGCCACTCTTCCGTTTGACCCAGTAATTGATATGATTTATACGCCGTTTCTTACTGATGTCAATAGCCCGTTTTATTGGTTAAGTGAAGCCATTTTTGACCCTACAGATGCCGCCTTAAACCCACCATACCAAGGACCAGATATGAATTATGGTATCCGTCCAATTATCTCCACGATGAATATGGTAACAGATATAACTAGTGAAGGCGACCTTTTTGGTTATTCCAAATTATTTGTCATTCCGGATATTACTACGCCATTAGTAGGGGCAACGGAAATGTCCCTGACGTGGAATGATGAGGGGTCTAACCTCTTCGCCCTACCTTTCTTGCATAACCCGCTTTATTCCAAACCTGACCCTACTACTGATGAAACCCAAGCTTCCGTCGCCAAAATGCCGAGTTCATATTGTTTCGGGCAAACCCCCACACATTTAGTGCAGGGGATGGTTCAATGTGACCGCCAATCCGGGATTTTATTAAAATCAATGACTTCTAAAACTCGGTCAGGGAAAAATGGCTTGTTTTGGGAGAAACTCGGTTTTGTGCCTGAAAAAATCTGTGTGAAAGTTGATGCATCAGGGAACCCTATTTGTAATTACCGAACATTTATTTCTAAAACAACCGGAGGGTTTAGTGGTACCGCAAATTGTTATAATCCCGCTTATAATGTAAGGGGGTCTGCCGAGATTTGTTATGGTGCTGCCGAAGATATGTATTCCATCGGGGGGTGGTATTCCAACAGTAATCCTAGCAACCCTTTTCCACTCGCCGATGAATATAATTTTATTCAAAATTTTAATACGATTTATTACACGGTAGAAAATACGACTTCTATTTATGCATCAGGACAACCACTCAATGATAATGACACTGGTCACGTCCTGATTGAGTTGCAAGCGTGGGACTTGGGCTGGTGCAATGAAAATGATAAGAAACAAATCAAATCTATCGTCAGTAATTATTTCGTTAGTGCTAATTCATTTGTCAGCCAAATCGGTCCGGAAAGTTTTCAATATTATCATATCGGCAGTTCGCTTACGGTTGGCACTGTCAAATGCCGTATTTTGAATCCAAAGACGATGGAAGAGTACCCCTTATTGGGACCCAACAGTAGTATTTACGTGCAATTTATAAGGCAGCCGACCCAAGCCAATATGATTACAGGGATTTCTTTGTAAAATATTTATATTTAAAATTAGTTTATAATGTTAAATATAATGCCAATTTTCGTTTGCAGTGAATGTAATTACACGACGAGGGAAAAGTATAGAATTATTGCTCACCTGAATAAAAAATTACCGTGTCCTAATGCAGTGCTAGTAGTAGATAAAAAAATGATGGATGATACCAAGGGCGACCTGTCCCTCCTAAAAAATACCACTTCTTACGCCACTTCTTACTCCACTGATGACGATTCTTGCGATGACTAACCCGCCATTTCCGTTGTTCCTAATGCTTTTTTCTACTTAATAGGGAGAGGTGTCTAGTTGTATATATATACATTCTTAAGGGGTTGTGGGTTGCGGGTTGCGGGTTGGTTTATTATAAATTATAAAATCAAAATAAAAAAATTAATAAAATTATTTTATTTATTAAATAAATAAATAAATAAAATAAAATGCCCTTATATGTAACTGGTTCCAAAAACAAACCCGCAACCTACAAACCCGCAACCCCTTAAGAATTAAAAATCATAACTGTCATTGATTTCCTTAATCCCAGTCCATATATGTCTTGTTTTCCCCTCAATCTTCTTTTGTATAGATTTCACATTATCATATTTCTTCAGTGCAGCATATTTGTTAATATCCCTACCAAGTTTCGTGATACTGATATTTAATTTTTTCTGTTTTATCCACTCCTGTATCCTTGCACTTTCCACAAATTCATCCTCGTCATTTGTAATCTCAAAATCTTCTTTGAGTTTATCCACATAAGATTCAATTTTTCCAAAAGTGGATACCAATGCCTTCTTTACAAATGGAGGGTCATATTCAATGCGTCCGCCATCCATAAATTTTTTATAAGATTGCATCAGTAGCATCATAAAAGCAATACGAAATTTATATGTTTCAATTTCATTTTTAAAATTCATATCTATTTTCAATTCAAATTCATTTTCAGGATTTTCCACATACACTTTCTTATATTCAATCGCCCTGACTCTGGTAACCACTGCATCATCCATCGGCGAAATTTTATCAATATCATTCGCAAAAATCATCGGCAAAAAAGCAATCTTAAATTCAGTTTCATTCTTTGAGTGACCTCTAGCCACGACTTTATCAAGACCTCCGCTAGATAGTTTCTTCAGCATTGTCCCGTTAATAACGGCATCACTTTCAATTTCATTAGAAATGATAAGACGCTTGGAGAGAAGCATCATCACCCACCGCATCTGCTGGGCGTCATCCCCTGATGTCATTTTTTTTGTAATAATATTATTAGCATTAAAGGTGCCGCAATAACCGCCGCAGGCATTATCAATGGAGGCGGTAATGGAGGACTTCCCTGTATTACTGTCCCCTATACAGAAGAGGACTCTTTTCATTACATCACCCGCCAAGCCCCTTGCAATATTCAGGATGTAATACTCGGCAACATCTTCGCCAAACGGGTCAATAAAAAGACGTCGCTTCACTGAAGTAATATATGTTTCATCTGTCAAAGCAATATAGTCGTGGGGTATTTGCTCAATAAAAATAATCGTGTGGTCAAATTCTTTATCGGTGAATTTGAAGAATCGCCCTTTATGAAAATCATAGTAGCCATTTGTAAAAAGGATTTTGCCTAGTGAAGAACTAAACATTGTTTTCGTCCAATCATTATCAAAATTTTTTGTAGCAATATCCAATACATCATTCAATACATTCATTCCATTACGGCGATTCTGCACGTAATCTTCAATCTTATTTGTAAAATCATTCAGTCGGCGGATACCACTACGGCGGATATAATCCCCTACAATGGCTTTTACCATTTCGTAATTACTAATCCATAAATAATTATGCTTGTAATACATAATGCCGTTGGAATATTTTATATTGTCTTTGATTTTTTTATAAATCATTTGCCCTGCTTCCAAATCATTTTTCGCAATAAAATCTTTATGTTTCGTTTCCAATTCAGTTCTCTCCTGTATGAACTTTTGTTTCTTCTCCTCGGCTTTACGCTCTTTCTCCCTTTCCCGCTCTTCGCTTTTACTCGTGGCAACCGGTGCAATAAAAGTAATATCATAAAACTTTTCAATCGGTTTAATTTCCCAAACCAAATCAAAACCCATTTCTTGATTTAAACGGTTCATTAATTGTAATAAGCATAAATCCCGGCATTCGGCTCCGTCATATTCATCCACCCTTTCTTTTAGGAGTTTCAATCCGTCAAATTCGTACGTAGCCAGAAAATGATTCGGTAAGTCGGTTTCACAAATTTTGGTATTGGAGCATAAATGTTTCAAAACATTTTCTACTAGACGGAGTTCCCACTCTTGCAAATACGAAGACATAAAACTACCATTGATATTATCTTCCCCTTTTTTTTCTTTCTTGGCTTTAATGGCTTTATACATTTCTAGATTTTCTTTAATAATACGCACGGTAATCGTGGCTAATTCTAGCCGATAATTTTTAACAATCAGCGGTTCAGGAAAAGGCGGCAAATCATTTTCGGTCAGCCAGCGGTCAAAAGAGCCGCCAAAAGACAGGCGGATAATTAAAGATTTCACTAAATCCCTCGTGCAGCGTTCCCCTCCGGCGGTCATAATCTCGGCGATAATCCCCTCTCGCTCTTGGCAATATTTTTCTACGGTTTCGCACGGAATGTCATTGGCTTTACAAATGCAGCGGAGCAGTTCGGGCTGAGCATTTTTTAAATCAAAATCATAGTACAGGTTTCTAATTAAAGTATTGCGGGTTTTCTTGGCGAAGGAGGTAATCCCTAAGGACTTTTGCGGAAACGACCGTCCATATTTGGTCGGTTTAATATATTTGACTTTAAAGCCGCCTAACTTTTTACTGTATTTGGTGAGGTAAGTTTTCAGTTGAATTTTTTCATTTAGGTATAAATTGGCGGCGACTTTCTGCGAATAATTATGCAAATCCCATTTCTCCTGGAGGCAGTCATTTTGACTGAGTTGCTCCACATAATGCGACGGGATTTGCTCTATGAAAAAATTATCAGCAATAAAAGACGGCACGGGGGTAATGGCGACGGCGATGGGGTGGGGGGGCATTCTTACACATATTTAGGGCTTTGTTTTTAAGTCATAATAAAGAATAAAGTTATTATGATTAAGAAATGTATAAGGTTTTTAAAAATAGGTAAATAAATCTCTCTTTGTAAAGAATTCCAAGGGCTATAAAGTTAGGCACAAATGTTATGAATATCGGTGATGGGTGGAGTTGCAATGACCCCCTCCTGAATGGTTACTTTCTTGACACGCTTCTTCGGTGTAGCGGCGGCGGCGGAGCCCTCTTTCTTCGGTTTTAATTTTAGTAATGAACCGAGTTGCTCGGTATCAATAAAATCGGCGGAAACCACTTCTTTCACAATGAGCGGAGGGTCATCTACGACGACTAAAGGTGCAACGGATGTGGCGGCGGTTTTGGCACTGGCTTCGGCAGTATTCATAAATTTTAAATGCTTGCTGGTGCGATGGTGTTTGTAAGCACAATACAATTTGTATCTCCCTCCACACGGGCATTGCACGGTAGGACTCTGGGCGACATAATCTTTCATATAAGCGGCGTGATTTTCACGGTGGGTGGCTTTGTACTCGGCTTGGTATTGCTTTTGCTTTTCACTTTTAGGGGCTACAGACATTCTTAAATATATTACCATTATATATTTAAGTATTTATCTTAGTAAGATATTATATAGGGTAGTTATTTGTTTGCTTGCGGTGCTTTATAATGCGGGGCGTTTTTGGCGTAGGCGGCGGCGAAGAAGGTGGCGAGGCGAAGGCAGGAGAAACCCCCCCTTTCTGCATTTCATTTTCATCACGGCTCCACATCAGCGTATGAAAATTATGATACAATTGCTGGCGTTCAATATTAAAATAAAAAAAGTCGTAGCGTTTATTGACGATTTGTTGAATCATTTTCTCGCTGTTAGGAATAGAGCCGGTGAATTCATCTTGAATTTTAGTAAATTCTTTTTCATTTTTCAAATCAAAGACAATCATACAGGTAAAGCAGTTGCGAATGACGGAAGGGATTTTACGATACGATTGGCTTACAATAATTATGCTGAGAGAATAATGACGAAATTTTGTAGAAATCTGCTGCAGTTTCGGCAGTTTATCAATGATGCCCACCATATCATCCATAATGACGAGTAATTTCTTTCGGTCTTCGGGTTCCGCTTCGGCTTGCTCTTTAGTAATTTGGTTTAAAATCGTATCTGCCATCACTAACTCATCAGGGTCGCTGATTTGAATTAAGTTTTCTAATTTCGGCAGCATCTCGCAGCAAGTTTTGTCAAATGGACTTGTGGGACTGAGGTACATCACCTCGTCAAAGTAGGAGTAAGGGGCTTTCTTCTTATTGTAATAAAATTGCTCGTTCAATAAAAGATTCATAATCAAGTTAGTTTTACCTGACCGTGGTGGTGCAATTATCCCCATAAGAAAAGCGTGGGGCGGGAGTACGGGATTTAGGTCGTCTTGCTCAGGTATACGTATTTTCACAGGTAAAACCTCAAGTGATGATGACATTATTAATATATTAAATAATTATGTTTAATTTATTATAAAATTGAAACCATTTTATTATGTTTAATAATAGTAAAAATGATTGAAGTTGTTTATTACGATGATAATGTCAGGTGCTACCGAAATGGTGTCGTGGAGAGATTGTTTAAACGAAAGGGTTGGAGAATTGTAAAAAATACCCATAATACTACTGCTGGTTATAATACTATTACTATTGATAGACAAATATTACGCCATCGGTTAATCTCCTTTTGTTGGAAAGGTTTAGAAAATATTGTTGGTGAAATGGGTCAGGATAATCAAATTGACCATATTGACGGTAATAGATTAAATAACAGTGTTGATAATTTACGGATTGTAACGCATCAACAAAATCAGTGGAATAGAACAAATGCGAAAGGTTGTTATTTTATGAAGAGAGATAAAAATTGGCAAGCACTGATAAGAGTTAATAATAAAGATATTTACCTTGGACGGTTTGAAACCGAAGCCGATGCAAGACAAGCATATCTAATCGCTAAACAGAAATATCACCCAATGGAATAACCGCTGGTTGATTATCAATTGGAGTAGTCGGTTCGCTTTTAGGTTTTTTATCACGACAATCGCTTTCAATACAACAAGATTTACATTTTTGAATATGTGCCGATTTTACAAATGCACCTAATGCGGCTAAAACAGAAACGACAATAGCACTTATGGAAATTGCGTCAATCGCCATTACTATTTCTTTTCTTTCTTACTTTTATTATTATTTTTTCCTACAATAAATAATTTATTAGTTTTCTCCTTTTTCTTTACGGTATCTTTTTTTGCATCGCTGAGTTCATCTTTGCCAATGACTTCCCTTTTATCAGTAAGATACAACGGCATTTATAAATTATAAGTGGAGAGATAATTTTAATATTTTATTTACATCAAATATTTCTTTGAATAAGCTGGATGATGCCCACCCATATCTTTCATATACTGATGACGCTCTTTCATCTCTCCACCTTTGCCCCGCTTTAATTTACTAATTTCAATCGCTGCCATCTGCTTATGGGCTCGTGCAACAGTGGTATCCTTGGCTAACAACATACCCTCTTTACGTAATTGGAGTTTGCCCCCTTTCTTAACAAGTTTATACGGCATCTA
>TARA_R110000868_G_scaffold250154_1_pt1 | contig 16456 bp, 22 predicted proteins | sample TARA_R110000868 | Tara Oceans TARA_R110000868 (sample SAMEA4397489) | marine metagenome | biome: Polar Biome; feature: [SRF] surface water layer (ENVO:00010504); material: water (ENVO:00002006), including particulate matter (ENVO:01000060) such as... | depth 5 m | reverse complement strand
GTGCAATCATGAATAACGAAAATAGAGCTTTGTTAGAGATGGTTGTAAGAGTCTTTACTGGCACTTGCAATGAAATCTATACGAAGATAGATAGAGCATCTAAGGAAGGAAAACCTATAGATGATGTATTGTTAGTCAAAGCATTTAATACTTTAGTTAATATAAATCAAGAAATCTTAGATACCTTATATCCTGAAAGGGAAAGCATGAACTTGCCTAAACCTAAACATCTCGCTTTCAGAAAAGATAACGAGATCGTAGAAGTGGAGGTAGACTAATGAGTATTATTTTTGATAATTACATTGATGATGAAGGTAAGGTTGATGAAAAACTTACCCTTAATTCTATTGGATTTGCTTGTCTAACTGAAGATATTGAAAGTCTTGTAGATAAATATACTGGGATTGAAGATTCTAGTTTTATGAAATGTGCGGAGATAAGATTGGATGTTATGGATTTAATTCATTCAATCATTAATAAATAGGAATAAATTAAGGCGGTAACTACCTAGTAGTTACCGCCTTTTTTTTGATCTGCAAAAAAGTAAATGTGCGAATCATTCCTGCATAAAAAATATTAACTGGTCTATTATCATTACTGATGTTCTGACCCAACAGCTGTGTTTTGTTATCCAGTCGTTGTAAAAATAAATATTTACTGGTTTATTGATTGTGGATAAATCTGTGGATAACCTGTTGATAGTTCTTGCAATATGCTTGCTTACCTGATAAAGTTCTTAAATATTCATTTTATTCATTGAATATAACCTCCATAACTTAGTAAGTTTAGAAGGGATAGTCGCAAGGCTGTCCCTTTTTTTTTGATAATTTGTTGATAGACTGCATGTACACTTAACTCCAGATTCTGTTGTAAAGACAGTAGACTGGTAAATATTCTTATTTGCGATTCCGAATCATTTTCCTGTGGGAATGTTCCACATGGAACAATTACATTTCACTTTGATAGCATAATGCTTTATAATCATTACTTATGTTTGCAGTAATAAGACACACGTTTGATATTAACCTAGAAGATGAAAATAATTCTTATGGAGATTGGAAGCATATTGTATGGCTATTTGAAACTAAGATAGATGCTATGGCTTATGCCATTACTCTATTAGATGACCCTCTATTAAAAGCTAATGCTGAATACATGGAACATGCTATAGAAATGTTACATGAGAAAAGGTTTTGGCAGATTGGCAGAGAAAGCGTTGCGATTGGTAAAATAGCTGAAAGTCCAACGATAGTCTACGAGGAGTATGAAGATGAAAAGTCTATTCATTAGATGTTCAGAAGAAACCTACGAACTGGCACACGCTTTAGCTAAGAAAGAAAATAGATCACTAAACAAACAGATCATTCACATGATACATAATTTAGCAGATGATAAGAATTTAATAGTAAAAGAAGATGTTGCTGAACAAGAAGGCAAAGCAATTTTTAGTGGTGCTTTAACTAGCGATAACTATGAAACTAAATGGGGTTTAGAAAAGCTTGCTCAAACAAGGAAACAGGATTTGTCTGACTAATAAACCAAAATGTTAGTAGTGCATTAGAGCAATCTTGCATTACTAACATTTCTTTATTGCTTACATTCTTAGGGTTCTTCACCATAACAGACCAAAAAACTTTCTCCCTTGCATAACCACATTCTTCTATTAATTTCTTTTGGGCTTTCAATAAAACTACAGCTCTTGGCGGAGGCTGAATAGAACTATGACTGGTAAATATTCCTTCTCCCAGCCCAGAACTTTTCCCCAAAGCTCCACTTCTAAAAATTAATTCTAAATACTTATTACAAACATTATGTTGTTGTGCGGTTAGGGATTTTTCTAAAAAGATTTTATCTATAATGTGCTGATCGCAAACAATAGCTCTTCCAACATTGCTGTTACCTATCTTTGTAATGGTTACAGAGTGTCGTTTATGAGTGTAAGGATTACCTATATCATTAACTTTCAATCTCTCACATGTCCCAATCGAAGTTGTCTTCAATTTCTTCTGCTTCTGCATAGCGACCATTTATTGGATTAAATGTCATATTAACAGACCCCATCTTACCTTGCCAACCCCAACGAGCTTTCCAGTTATGTATCTCAACGCCATCTTCTGATCTATATATAGTCAATCCTGTATCTGCTTTACTAAACCAAGCCATAGAACCACTTACATCTACACCAGTACAAACATTCTTTTTTCCATCTCTGACAAATGGTTTGGTGGGATGAGCTACAAAGAAAACTAAGATGCCATGTTGTTTTGCAAACAGTTGAACCTTTGTCAACATATCAGAAACTACATCAGTTCCCAATCCAGTTTTTGTATCATTCTGTATAAAGTTAAAGGGGTCAATAACTAAAATTCTAATCCCATATCTCATTACCGCACTTGCACCTTTCTCTAGGATGTTTTCTATTGTTGGCATACCGCCATCTTGATAGTCTTGGAATAGTATGTTTTCTTTAATCCAAGATTGAGCATAGTCTTTCTCTTCCTGATTCATTCTTTCGTTCTGTCCTTCAAAGAATGGTTTACCAACTAATAGTTGAGATAACTGTACTGCATGAAGTTGTACTGGTTTTTCAAACGAGCAGTAACATGTCTTCCAACCACTGTTCCTAGCGACATTAATTATTAACTGGTCTATAAACGCTGACTTGCCATCACCTGGATATCCTGTTACTACAACAAGATTTGGAGTAGATAGAGTAAAGATTTTATCTACTGTTGCATATCCTGTAGAGACACCAGTGGGCATACCTTTATCGTATAAGTCTTGAAACTCATCTGCATAATGATCTAAGTTGTTTAGTCCATGTAGAGGTATAGGTTCTGCACCTAATACTAATTCTCTTAACTTTTCTGCACCATGTTTAATCAATACATCATTGGCATCTTTGCAATCAAGAGTATTCATACGATAACACCTAGCTTTGTTTAGTCTACGAGATAACTCATCTGCCAGTATGTTTCCATTATCATCTGAATCTGTTGCAAGTATAATTCTTTCAACCCCATCAAACTTTTCCCTATCATTCCACACATACTTAAACCTTCCATCTTCACTTGGGTCAATCTTATCGTCTGTTTTTTTGTTTGGTGCACCATTAGGAACTGAGTAACATCTGACATTCAATACCTTATCAAAAGCTGTCTGTATAGCTAAAGTATCCATTTCACCTTCAGTAATAATAATGGTATCTTCAACTGTTGGGACACTAATATCTGTTACTTGCTTACCCCATAACCTTTGTGCATTTCCTTCCCACCAAAAAGTTTTACTACCATTTGCTGTTCTGTATTTAACTGCTTCAACTTCGCCACCTGATTCAAACGAAAAACCAATGACTGGTTTATTATTTTTATTTGAGATGACGCAACCGAGATTCTCTGCCACCTTTAAGTTTATGTGCCTACTCTCCAACCATTTAGCTGACTCTGACTTGAGATCGTTTTTTGGAATTGACTTTGGTTTGATTGGTTCAACCTTTTCCACCTTCTTTATTACATTCATAACTGTTCCTTCTTTCCTTGCTATTAATCCATTTGTGCCACAATGATGACAATGATATACAACTTTTTCATTATCAATATTCACTGATAATGGTTTGTCGTGTTTGTTTTTTGTTCTATCTTTTTGACATTCAGGACAAGGTATTTTGTGTTGACCCTCCTTCATTCCACTGGTTCTTGATTGATTGTTAATATGACTTAAAAAGTCTCTTTTTTCTATTTCCCTATTGACATACATTTTAACCTCCTTAAACTGTATATAATAACTAGTAGGTAAATACTTACTAATTTAATTAAAACAGTAGGTACATTTACCTACTATATATACTACTTACTACCTAATCCAAAAAAGAAATTAACTCTACTACAGATATCCTCTGCTAGTTTTTTCTTAGATAAAACTGGGTAATGATGTAGCTCCCTAACTGCACGAACAATAACATCTTTATCAATGTTATTACGTTCGGATAGATTGGAAAAATCATCAGACTCAAAGTATAATCTAGCTAAGTTAGAAGTTTTAGGGTCTTTACTTGCTATATCTCTTACAGCCTGTTTAACCACCAATCCATCTAAAATCTCTACTTGTTTTTGTTTTATTTGATTCATCCATTTAGTCTAAAACATATCTTGCACTTTATCAACACATCAATTAGACTTGACCTAGACACTATCGAATGACTGGAGGGTTTATGACAGCGTTAGATGAGAAAGAAATACTGATACTGCAAATATTGTTAGACAAGATTAATCCACAACAAATGGCACACTTAAGAAGTTTATTAGGAATAGATCATAAGTATGTTCAGGCACTATCAGTGAAATTAAATTTTTTACCTAGAGGAAATCAATATGAAGTTTGAAATAGAAAGAGGCGTACCTGTACCTAGAGCTGTTGGCAAGCCTAGGAAATATGACATACCTTTAGAAGAGATGAAGAAGGGCGATCACATTAAGATAGATATGCCTAAATCTAAAATATCTACAGAAGTTAAAATCATAAGAAACTTTGCTTTAAGACTTACACACAAGCAACCTGATTACAAATTTACCATTAGACAACTAAATGATGGAGTGGGTATTTGGAGAGTTTAGAATGAAGTACACCAATAAACATAATGTACCTCAAGAGATTATCAATGCAGTTCACAATGATAACTATACTAAGGGAGAAGCAATCATATCTGTAACTGGTTTATTACAACCACCACAGATTAGATTACTGGCACTAGAACATGCAGACAAGCTAGTGGTAGACATATCAGACGAGATATGGAAACTACTAGGGCAATCAGTACATACGATACTAGAGAGAGCTAACGAGGATAACAAGGACACAATTACTGAACAAAGAATGTTTGCTAAAGTAAATGATTGGACTATTAGTGGACAAACAGATTCTATAGACATAAAGGGAAACATACTCAAGGACTATAAAGTAACTTCTGTATGGTCTGTTGTGTCAGCAAAAACAGAAGGTAAAGCAGAGTGGGAACAGCAATTAAATCTTTATGCTTGGCTTTATCGTCAGAACACAGGAAAGAATATAGACCAGTTAAATATTATTGCTATCACCAGAGACTGGAACAAAAATCAATATCGCAGAAGTGGTGGTAACTATCCACCCTCACCAATATCAGTTATAGAAGTTAAGTTATGGACAAACGAAGAACAAGAAGAGTTTGTCAAAGAAAGAGTTTCGATCCATCAGGATGCAGAAGTTGGTTATCTCATTAGCAACGAGCTACCTATATGTACAGATGCTGAAAGATGGAGAAGGAAGGATACTTATCGCGTGGAAAAGAAAGGTAGAAAGAGTGCAGTAAGAGTGCTTGATACCCAAGATGAAGCAGATAAGTTTATGGAGGGACACAAAGACGAAAAGCAGATGAGTATTGTATTCGCTAAAGGTGAATGTATTAGATGTGCTGATTATTGCGATGTGTCTGAATTTTGTAATCAATATAAAAAGGAGGTGGCAAATGCCAACTAAAGAAATTACATATAAAGATGTATGGGACAAATTATCTAAGATAGATTGTAGCGACAAGATAGAAAAGAAGATGAACTTATCTTACTTATCATGGGCGTGGGGATGGGGTGTTTTAATGGAACACTATCCACAAGCAAGCTATCTTTTTTATCAAGGTCAAGATGATGTACCTTATGTACGTTTTCCTGATGGGACAGCAGAAGTTAGATGTAGAGTATCTATAGATAATTTAAGCAGAGAAATGACGCTATGTGTTATGGACAATAGAAACAATGCTATACAAAACCCTAACTCAAGCCAAGTAAACAATTCTAAGATGCGTTGTTTGGTTAAGTGTTTGGCAATGTATGGATTGGGTCATTACATTTATGCAGGTGAAGATGTGCCTAGAGATGATGAGGGTGCAAATAAAAAGGATAAGCCTGTAGATGAAATGAAGAATGTTACAGAAGTTAAAGAGCCTGTAGAGGAAAAACCTAAGAAGGTAGAAAATAATAAAGCATGGGCGATAACCTATGTTGATAGCTTTCTCCAGTTAGCGAAGATTCAAGGTAGCAAAGATGCTATGACATCTTATTACAAGAGTAATACCAAAGACCTTACTACTTTGAGAGAGAAGTTTCCTGATCTAAAGGAAGCGTTAGATGAAGAACTAAAAATTATTGTAAAAAATCTTGAGGAGGATAAAAACAATGGATAATGAAATGAGATGTGATGGAGCAATTTTTACTAATAACTTTAAAGACAATGACAAGAAGCCTGATTGGACTGGTGATATTGAAATGTCTAAGTCTATGTTGAAAGAACTAGTCAACAAGATAAAGTCAGGTGATGTTGGTGAGAATGGTGGTGTTGTATTAAAACAAGCGTTATGGAATAGAACATCCAAGAATGGCAATGAGTATAAATACTCAAGGCTAGAAGTTAAGCAGAAGCAAGCAGAAACAGCTCCTGTTGTTACTAATGTAAATAATGATGTGGACTCGTCTAACGACATGGACATTCCTTTTTAAATCATGGCAAAAGTTTACACATATGGAAAGGAGTTAGTAGCCGAAGTAGAAAACAATATAGACGAGTATATATTTTTTGAGTTTCTGGTTGCGTACAGAAAACTGATTGAACAGGTCAGTGATGTAAATGATGGTATGGGGACAAAACCCCATGCCTTGCTTATGGATTACTTGTCTTTCAAGTTAACAGAAGAAAGAGATGAACATTTTAAAAATCAAATGGGGGTTTGATATGACACAAAACAAAAAAGCAGTAAAAAAACGTGCAAAAGAAATTGAAGAAGAGTATTTGGATAGAACAGTTAAACATATATACATGCAGAAAGACGAGGATAATTCACTGATTGAAGTGAAGTATCGTAGTGGAAGAGTTGTTAGGGAGAGAAGCTAATGGATGAGCAGGTAGAAAGTTGGCAAAATCAGATAAGGGAGATAGCTCCTGTAATGCAGACTGCTGAATACGAATTACTGAAGTCAGAAGCAGATGTTAAAAGGGTATTAGCCTTATGGAAAACAGTTGCTTTGTCTGAAGGTATAAAGACAACTAGTGGTCAAGATACATTCGCTGAAAATCATGCAGAGGTCTATCAATCACGATTGCGAGTGGCAGTAGCTAAAGGTCAGTTAAGTGCAGTTAAAGTACAGCTAAGAGCCTTAGAAGTAGGGTTTGAAGAATGGCGTACTAAGATGGTAAATGCTAGGGAAGAGCGTAAGAGGTATGGAGCATGAATGAGAAAGCTAAAGAGTTTTACAGTTGGCTTAACGCTTGTCCCTTTAAAGTATGGAAAATTCAATATGATAGTCATGGAAAGACTACAGTAAGTTTTATATGGGATGAAGATGAACCATTTAAAAATTCTCCTAATAGAGCAGAATTTATGACATGAAAAAATATTTACACACAATATTTATTGATTTTTGGAACAACTTTTTAGAATGGTCTTTTCAAAGAACAGAAAATAAATTACACAAAAAAAACATGAAGGAGAAAAAATGGAATTAAAATTTAAGAAAGAAAAACAAAACACCCAAGGAGTTCAATTTAGAATTGACCCAATAACAAACCAAAACTTAACTGTAATTAGGAACCATTATTCTGAGCAAGCAGGCAGAAGAGTTACAACAGGTGAAATTTGTAAACAACTTATTAATTTACATGCAGAAGAATTAAGGTAAATCAATGGCTAAATGGCATGGGGGAAAAGGTAGTATTCAGAAGCCTTATGATAAAGATAAGTTTGATGAGAACTTTGAAAAGATATTTGGTGCAAAAAAGAGGAACAAGAATGGCGATAAAGGGAAGAAGTCCAACAGTAAATGAATCTAGGCATATGGACAATGTTAGTCAGCTAGGTTGCATTGTTTGTAGGAATAGAGGATTTAGCTTTATCCCTGCTGAAATACACCATACTCAAGGCAAAACAAAATTAGACTCACATTTTAAGGTTTTACCTTTATGTTATGAACATCATAGAGGTGGTAAGGGAGAAGAACCTATTAGTAGGCATCCTTGGAAGCGAAGGTTTGAGAAAGAATATGGAACAGAGAAAGAGTTATTAGAATTAGTACAGGGATTATTAGATGGATAAAATAGAAGAACAAGAAAAGCGAGTTAAGTTACTAAAAGAATTATTAAAAGAAGCTGAAGATAATTTGTTTTGTTTAAAAATAAAATTAGAAGATGAAGATAAGTATCAATCTGTTTTAAATAACAATGCAGATTACTTTAGTATATGAAGATTGTTTTGCCTTTAGAAGTTTACTACTCTAAAAAAAAGAAGTTCATTCTGAACTTAAATAACTATCGTAATGCTCATTACAGAATACTATCTAGTGCTAAGAGAATTTACACAGACGATCTTGTGCCTAGACTAAAAGTCTTTACTAGTTTTAGTGAGCCAGTCTCATTGGAATACACCTATTATGCTAGAAGCAATAGGAGATTGGATATAAGTAATCCCTGTTCAATCATAGATAAGTTTACTTGTGATGCTTTAGTCAAGGCAGAGATTATTGAGGATGATAGTTTTAAGCAAGTGGTTGAAGTAGTTTATAAATTTGGTGGAGTGGAGAAAGATAATCCTAGATGTGAATTGGTAATCGCAGCCGTGGATCGCAGCTAAAGAAATATTTACCAGTCTATTGTTATTCCAGGGAGGAAAAAGATGTTAAAAGATATATTAAAAAACAATCTCGAAAAGAGAAAAAGAAAATGGTGGGAGTGGCATAAGAAAAATCCTGAAGTATGGGAAAGGTTTGAAGCTTATACTTTTGAGGCTATCAAATCAGGTAGAGAGCATTACTCTCATTGGGCGATCATAAATCGTATTCGTTGGCATAGTGAGATAGAGACTCAGGGTGGAGAGTTTAAGATAAGTAACGACCACATTTGTTTTTATGCTCGTTTGTTTCATGCTAGATATCCTGAACATAAAGACTTCTTTAGGTTAAAGCCATTGAAAGAAGAAAAGGATATAGCTATATTAGAGGTTGATGTTCATAACAGGGACTTCAGCTTTCTTTCTCATCTCAGGAACTAAAGCTAGTCTCTTATCTCTTTCTAGTTCTAAATCGCGAAGCATATCCGACTTAACAGTTAGTGATATGTTTTCGTTTCTCATTAATCTATCTCTACGCTCTCTCCAATTTTTCAAATATCTTTCTATAGCTCTGACTTGACCTTTAATATTTAAAACGCCTTGCATGTTACTTCTGTAAGCTGACAACTCATCAAATCGTTGTTGTTTTTGGAGACTATTGATAGTCTGAACAGCTTTATCAACTTCACTTCTTAATTCGTAAAACTGTTGCTGATAACCACCTGACTTATCTAAATCAATTAATAGTCTATTAATGACTGGTATCTTTCTTAATTCAATATTGGAAGGTAGCAAAGGACTTCCTGTAGCTTGTCTAGTCATAGTATCTATAGCAGTTAATACATATCCTCCAAGTGTTCCTGTATAACCTTTTATAACATGTTCTAGTTTGGCAGGAGATATATTTAAAAACTCTCCAATAACTCTAGCTAATTCATTAGTGGTTGCTCTTGATTGTAATCCAGCTTCTTTTTTCTGTTGATAGTAAGGAACAATTTCTGTATTAGTAAATGTATTTCTATTATTAAGAGCTTCTGATATTGGTTTTAATAACTGTAAACCACCACCAGGTTGGAAGAATGGTATATTTAGTGATGTTTTTAACTGTCTACTTGTAGTAGTTAATGCTTCATTTGCAGATTTTTTAGTAAAGGCTTCATCTCCCAATGTCATATCAAAGATTCTTTCAGGAATAGCTTTAAATAACATACCTACTTCAAATGGAATTGGTATCTTAACTGCATGACCATCTCCTATAGGAAACACCCAGTTGTCATCTCTTACTTCTCGTTTGAGATTTTTGTATTCATCTGTGTCGCTAACCATCATGTAATACAATAATGTTAATGATGATAACAAGCCTGCATTTAAAAATGCCTTTCTCATAATTCTTGATTGTACGTCTTGGAGTGTTTCACCTTCTTGTAACTTTTCAACAGAAGAGTATTGACCAGTAAATGATCTATACAATACATCAAGACCCTGAACTCTTGCGTTCAAAAATGGGATCGCAGCAGTAATAACTTTAAACATAGGGTCTAATCCACGTCTTCCAAAATTTATTATTTCTAGAGCCTGGAACGCTGCTTCAGATTGTGCTTGTGCTTCTGTATATCCTTTATCTTTTAATTTTTTATAAACTCCTTCATATACTGCTAGTCTTGTTGCACCATCTGATTTGGTAGTTAATGCTCCTAGTCCATCCCAAAGTTTAAAGAAAGCTCCAGAGGCTGACATTCCGTTACTTGGTGATAGTCCCTGTTGTCGCATTGTTCTAGTAATAAATTGTTTTACACTACCTTCATCATTAGAAAAATCATATCCACCAAGCACACCAAACTTTTCTAAGTCTTGCATATCTCGGAACATATTTTTAACTGAATCTATTACAGGTGTCATAGGTGCACCACTTGTAACAGCAGATGATAATGTATCTCTAAGTATGTTAATAACAACAAATCCTGGATCACGAGTAACTGTATCTCTTAATAATCCTGCTGGTATTGCTAATATTTTAGTGATAGTTCCTGTATTAACTCCACCTATACCTTGTATACCATGAAATAAATTAATGTCATCAACTTCATAAAATTGTTTAATGCCGTTTTCAAATACAAATATAGTATTTAACTTACTAGATTGTTTAGCAGTAACAGGTCTTGCTTCTCCTATAGATTGTAAGTCTCTTAATAGTTTTGCAGTACCATCATTTTTTAATGCTGCTGTAAGAATAGATAAAGAGTTTCTAGATATAGCTTCTATTGGGTCTACATCTAAAGGTCTATCTGAACCTTCTATTTTAATACTTAATGGGTTGTTAGGTAATGCACCGCCTGCAATAACTGGTCCTTGTATTCCAGAATCATCGACCATGTTTTTATAGAATGGATAGTATGAAGAATGTTCTCTCCAAAGATCAGCTTGTTCTGCATCTAATATACCTTTGCTTTGAGCAAAATCAATTAATTTATTATTCCAAGTTTGATAGTTGTTATACACTTCTACCACTTCAGGATGTTGTTGTTCTATTAATTGGATATAAGCATAATCTTCAGCATTAACAGGTGTTTCAATTAATTTATTTTGAGCATCAAAACTTTCTGCTCTTTTTAATGTAGCATAAGCTTTAAATATCTTTTCTAAACTTAATTCTGGATTAGAAAATAATGGTGCAAGTATTTGTATAAGACCGCCTGTTTCACCATTTTGTAATTCTAAGTCTTTTACATTTGCTAAACCTGAATTACCATCAATAACATCAGATACATATCCTCTAGTAAGCATACCTTGAAATAAACCTCTAGCTCTATCTGCCATTCTTAAAGCAGCCATTGTTGCTGTATCAGCAGTATTATTTGCAAATCTTACATTTTCATTATCTAGTGATGCTTGTACTAATTTTTTATCTACTTTATCTAATTTGTCTACAAAGTTTTGTCTAAAATCTTTAAAGCCATTTCTTATAGCTGTAATAGGGTCTTTAACAATTTCTATTAATCTAGCACCCCAAGATTTAATTGGTTCATATACACCACCAGTTCTATCAATAAAATCTACAAGACCAGGATTAACTCCATCTAATGTAGGTCTAGAAAAATTAGGTACATCTTCTGGTGTTTTAACAGATAAGTCTTTATTAAACTCTAAAGCAATCTCTAAAGCTTGATCTGAGGCATTAAGATTATAAAAAGGTATTGAGCCTCTAGGTGTTTGTTTAACTGTTTCTTCGGCTTCTGCTAAAGCTTCTCTTAGTTGTATGTTTTCTTGAGTATTACTGCCATCATTAAATCTTTGACCTCTGCTAAATAAAGGTATGTCGCTTGATTTTAATGCAATTATTTTATTTTTAATGCTTTTTATTTTTTGTTCTAATGTTTTTCTAGAACCATCTGTCATAAAACCATATTCTTTTTGTAACTCTGCTTCTTTAAACTCAAGCATTGCTTCAAGATTACTTATTTTTTGTTTTCTTTTTTCTTTTTCAAAATAAGCTTGATCTGCTGTTCTACTAAATGTAGGTATATCTGTATCTTCTCCAAAATACGCTCTGTCAATAAATTCTTTTGCTTCTTTTAAAGAATTTGTACTGTCTTGATAAAATCCAGTTTGCGATGTTGCATCTTTTGCAGACATACCTTCTTCTAATTTACCAAATGACCATTCTCTATTAGGTAAACCATAATTTGTTCCTATATCTTCAATAGCAAAACCTCTATATTCATAAAGACCTGGTGCTACTCTTTTAGTTGTTTTAGATTTATATGCTCTACTAAATGTAGGTATATCTTGACTTTCCTCTATACCTCTTGGGCGATAATCACCTGCAATAGGTATGCCTTCAGATTGTAAATCTAAAACTACTCCAGCATTTTTAAGAAATGCAGATAATTCTGTATCAAGTTTTGCAGGTAATCCTAAAATATTTCTAATAGTTTCTACAAACTCATTCCATATACTTTTAGTAGCACCTGGTTTTGTTGGTATAGATTCTAATAGTTCTTGAAAGTTTCTATTTGTTAAACCAAATGTTAAAAACTCTGAAGAATCTGCTTTAGAATTGCCGCTTTGTATTCCATTAATTTTATATTGTATAAAATTTTTTTCAAAATTTCTTAAACCATTGCTTACTTCATTTTTAGTACGCAAATTACCATTACTAAAATATACATTTACTAAATCTCTTCTTAAAGCAGGATTTAATGTAGTAGGTAAACTTGATATAAATTCATCAAAAGTTAAATTACCTTCATCAATAGAGGTAGCACCTTCATTAAATTTAGACATCATATCTCTAACATGAGTTTCAACTCTTTTTCTTTGACTAGCTAAATCTTTATATGCTTTTTGTATTTTTTTATTATTAGATTTAGCACCACCTGATACATTTTCCATTTGTGCAATAGTAGCCTGATGTATACCTTCATGTAATAGTGTTTCAAAATTAACACCATTGCTACCCATTAATGTTCTAGCAACAAAATTAGTAGGTCCAATTTTTCCTTCTGCAAGTTCTACAAAATCTTTACCAAACACATCATTTATACGCATTTCAAAATATGTTGGTCTAGGTAATACTGTATAACTTACTCTGCCTCTAAAACCTCTTGTTTTGTTTTTATCTGCAGTTATTTCTAAAGGAAAGTCATAACCTAATTTTTCTAATGAAATTAAAGATTGATGAACTTTTGTAGCTATAATTTTATAATCTTTATTAGGTGCATTATCTTTTAACCATTTCATCATTTTTACAGAATCACCTTTAGCATTACTTCTTGGATTAAATACACCTGTTTTTTTAAGACCATTTAAAATAAAAGTTCTTTCATCAGATTTTTCTTTTGCAGACATTTGCCTACTATCATAAATTTTATTTGGCACAGGACTTGTAATAGGTATCGTAGGAGGCGTTGTAGGACCTGCTGGAGGCGTAGGAGGTGTTGGTTTAGGCTTTGGTATAGTTAAAGGTCTTACTCCAGCAGGTCTTAAATCAGATGTAATATCTTCTCCAAGTATTTCTCTTCTTCCTGGTTCATCTTGAGTAGGTATTCTATCTAAGAACATACTTCTTTCTTTATCACCTAACCTTGTAGTTCTAACTACACCTCTTTCTCTGCTTCCTAATTTGCCAGATTCTATATCATTAAATATTTCTTGAGAACTTTTATATCCTGAAGAACGCATGGCTTGACCCATAGACCTAAAGAACTCAATGATTTTATTAAAGATGCCTTCTACTTTTGGAGGAGTATTGACTAGTAAATCTTTGTTTGCAAATAATTCTGCAATAGCTTCTTCTACAATAATTTCTTCTTGCATTGCAGCAGGTTTGTTAGCTCTATCACTAGCAGTTCTTTGTTCAGCTTCTTTATAAAAAGTTTGATTTTGTTTTGGAAATTTAGTCTTCTTAACTAAGTTGGTTAAATATTGATACTCTTTTTCTGTAATTAAATCTTTTGCACGAAAAGCATGAATCATTTCATGGTCTAATAATTTATTAAGTCTTTGTTGTATTTCTATATCAGTAGCATTGCCATCTGGATTTACAGCATTAAGGGATAAGAAGATAGTATCTGTATTTCTGTCATACTCTCCTGCTGCTGCTCCTTGTGTATCTGTTGCTCTGACTTGTCTTGGATTATATTTAATCTTGCCATCTACTTGTGCAAGAGTAGTAGTAGAAAGTATTTCATCACTTATAACAATGCCAGTATCTTTAAGACCTCTTGCGTTTAATGTTTTTCTAATTTCTTTTGCAAACTTATTAGTCTTACCTTCTTCTATAGATTCTATGTAATTGATAGTTTTAGGTATTATTTCTACTGGAGGTAGTAGTTTTTCTTGTTTAACTTTTTCAGACTCTATTAACTGGTCTATTGTTTCTTGTGGTAATTTATTTTCTGATATTAGCCTGGCTCCAAACTCATCAGGTGTTTCGTTAAAACCTTCTGCTTTTCTAGCTATATCAAACTCAAAGTTATCTCTTATTTTATATTTATTAGTTCCTTCAACTTTTTCTATTCTGTTAGAGTAAACAAGATCATCAAAAAATTGTCCATCATTAGTAGCTTTATTGCCACTTAAATCTTTTTTAGAAAACTCTGTTTTATTACTTTTCATTTGAGCAATAAAATCTGCCATATCCTTTGCAGAATAATCTCTAGGTCTAAAGTCTGGAAATTCTATTTTGGAATTAAATTTAGGAAGGGAATGAATTTTAGATAAGAATAATTGTTTTTGACCAATATTCATTTGTTGATAAGTAGGAGAACCAGTCCATGTTTTTGCTGCATATCTAACAGCAGGACTGTTCCATTTAAAGTCTATGTTTTTAGACTCAGCTATATCTCTTATATAACTACTTGAAATAGTTGGTGTATCTTTATCAGCAGTAAGAGAAGGCTCTCCATTTTTTTCTGACTGTTTAAATACTTGAGTTGCATATGAGGATGCAAAATTATTAAATTCTTTTGATGTTAATAATCCTTTAGCTCCTGTCATAGATATACGAGGCATACTACTCATAGGTCTACCTGTAGTTTGTTCAAAATCTTTAACAAGTTTTTTTAATTTTTTATCGGTAGGAGATTTATCAGGAACATTATTAATAAGCTGTTGTATGTTTATATCAGCAGCATTGGTATCTACTAGGCTTTGACCTATTTCATAAGCGGTAGAGCTGTTAATTAAACCTAAATTATAAGTATCATTATCTAATTTTGATTTAAGTTTATTGCCATTAAAGTCTTTAAGTATTTTTTGTTTAACTTGTATAGCATCTATCTCTGTATCTTTAATATCTATTTGTGCAGGAGATGCAGGATTAGTAATATCAACAACAGCAAACTGTTCTTGTGGTGTCATTATTACTTCTATTTCTGGCTGTGGCTCTATTGTTTCAGGAGCTACTATATTTGGAACTGTAACTACTTCAAGTTCTTGCACTTCTTCTAGTGTTCCTTGTTCTGCTGCTAATTCTGCTTTCTTACTTAAGATTAATTGTTCTTTACTTTCTTGTGCTCTAAGTCCATCTTCTTGCATGTACTTATTTCTAATAGCTTCTTTGCCATTTTTTTTACCAGCCATACTAGAAACTATTAAATCAGCACCTGCACCAATAATACCGCCAATAGTAAACTCTTCAAACATACTTTCGCCAATAGGAAGTTCTTCACTATAAAGTCCTCTAGCTGTTAAATCTTGTAATATGCTAGCAGTAACTTCTTGTCCACCCTCGTATGCACCTGATTGAAGTGCTGACATAAGATATTCTTTTGTGCTTGCTGGAGTAGATTTAGAAACTTTACCTAATATTGCAGCAATAGGTGCTATTTCTGTTAGACCTATTACACCACCAAATAATTCAGCAGTAGTTTCAGCAAAACCACTTACATCTTCTCCCATCTCTCTAGCCATTTGCAGTCTATCACCTTGAGCTGCTATACCTGTAGGTACTGCTAAAGCTGCTGGCAATGTATTCATTGGTGATAGTAAACCTTTGGCTGCTCCTGGTGCTTTTGCTAAAGCTCTTCCAGCTAAACCTGCACCTAAGAATGGTCCGAATGAACCTACACCTTCTCCTAGTTTTGTAGAAAATTTATCAGCATATGCTGGATCGCCTGCTAATATAGAGTCTTGTCTTAGTTTATCTTGTATTCCTTCTAGACCTTTATATAATTTACTATCATTGCCAATATCAAATAAACCAACAATACCTGTAGGTACATCTAAAGCTAATCCAGCAGCACCTCTTGGTATTGCTTTTGCAAATTCGCCTACTTGTCCTAATATTGTTGTTTGATCTACATCTTCACCAAAAGTTGCTTTAACTTCTTC
>TARA_R110000868_G_scaffold4155_27_pt1 | contig 16471 bp, 14 predicted proteins | sample TARA_R110000868 | Tara Oceans TARA_R110000868 (sample SAMEA4397489) | marine metagenome | biome: Polar Biome; feature: [SRF] surface water layer (ENVO:00010504); material: water (ENVO:00002006), including particulate matter (ENVO:01000060) such as... | depth 5 m | reverse complement strand
TTCTTGATACCGTAGTTTTCCTGTTGTTCCAGCGCCGTCTGGTAGGCTTGGTCGACTTCGTCCTCGGTCGCCATGTCGAGGCCGAAATGGCTGTAGATTCCGGCCGACGTTTCGCCCCTGGTCTGAACGCAGGCGATCGTCGTGGTGCTGTTCAGCCGCAGCATGAGCGAGACCGCGCTGGTCTGCGTCACTTCGAGGCCGAGAAATTCTTCGTAGAACCGCCGTGCCTCGTTCAGGTCGTGACATTCGACCGTGCCGTGAGAAAGCAGCGTCGGTTTCAGGTGCGACCGTGTGACGGTGGTTGTCTGTGCTTCGGCCATCTGTTTCCCTCGGTAAATTTTTGCTGTTCCGCAAATGTTAGTGGGGCGTTTTTCCGATGTAAATACGCAGGCCTGACGGATCACTTCGGTCCGCGGATTTCCTCCGGCAGGAACGGGAAGGCGGACAGTTCGTGAGACTGGCTGACGGCGCGGGCTTCCTTGACGAAACCGGGATCGAGCTGGTCGAGCGACGATACGCCGGTCAGGCCCATCGCATTTCTGATTTCGGCTTCCATGATTTCCAGCGCGTTCACCAGCGTCGCCTGGCCGCCGGCTGCGAGCGCCCAGGCCTGGTAGCGGCCGAGGGCGACGGCGTCCGCGCCGACGGCCAGCGCCTTGAGCACGTCGGTGCCGCGCACGATGCCGCCGTCGACGACGATTTCGGCCTTGCCTTTGGCGACCGCGACGACTTCTTTCAGGATTTCGAGCGTGCCGTCGCCGTGGTCGAGCTGGCGGCCGCCATGGTTCGAGACGTAAACCGTATCGACGCCGTGCTGCACGGCAAGTTCCGCGTCTTCCGCCGTCTGGACCCCTTTGAGGATGAAGGGCAGCCCGCCGCGTTCGCGCATGCGTTCCATCCATTCCCAGGTGAGGCCGGCCTGCAGGGCGCGGGCGTTTTCGTCGTAACGCTGGATACTCGGCGGTCGCCAGCCGGTGATGAGCTGGCGTTCGCGGCGGCCGTAATAGGCGGAATCGACCGTCAGGCAAATCGCTGCGTATCCCGCGTCGCGGGCGCGGTCGATCAGCGTGTCGACCCAGGCCTCGTCGCCACGGATGTAAATCTGGAAAATCTTGGGGTGGTCGGTCGCGCCCGCGATCTCCTCCAGCGTCGGCTCGGTGACGGTGCTGACGAAATTCACGGTGCCGAATTCGGCGGCGGCCTTCGCGACCGCGATCCCGCCTGCCGGCGTAATCGTCTGAAGCGAGCCGATCGGGGCGAGCAGGCAGGGAATGCGGAGCTTGTGGCCCATGAAGGTTGTGGAGGTGTCGATCTCGCGCACGTCGCGCAGGATACGGGGGCGCAGCGCGTGGCAATCGAGACAATGGCGGTTGCGGCGCAGCGTCGTTTCGGTTTCGGCGGCGCCGGTCACGTAATTCCAGACCGACCGGCTGATATTGTTGCGCGCGGCGACGATGATTTCATGCATCGTGGCATAGGTATCCGACATGTCGGGTCCACTTTCAGATTATTTGCGGATGTCTGTTTGTATCGATGGGCTGTTTTCGCCCGATCGCAGTCGTTTGCCAAGCCGCAATCGCCGGCCCGAAATCAAGAAGGGGAACCCGGCCAGGAATGGTCGTTGACTTTGCAATAGTTGCATATAGAAATATTGGATATAAAAGTGATGTCCGGTACCGGACGAAAAAGCAGAACGATAACGGCACGCGCGGCACCAAGACGGAGATAGATGGCCCGCTTTCTTAGTGCTAAGATGATCGCAAATAAAAACGGGAGGAAGAGAAAATGACCAGAATTTCCACCAAAATTGTATCCACGGCACTTGTGTCGGGCGCGCTCGCGCTTTCCGGCGCGGCCTCGGCAAAGACCGTCAAGATTACCGTCGCCGCCGGCCCGCCGCCGCTCGTGACCTTTGTCGGCGCCTTCAAGGACATCGTGACGAAGAAAATCGATGCCCGGCTGGCAAGCCCCGAAGGCAAGGGCTTCAAGATCGAATGGAACCACGCCTATTCCGGTTCGCTTGCCAGTTTCCCCGAGGTTTTCGAGACCATCGAGGAAGGCATTGCGGGCGCGGGCCTGATCCTGAAAAACTTCGAGCCGTCCAACCTGCCGCTCGAAGCCTATCCAGTTTACATGCCGTTCGTAAAAATGTCGCGCGCGCAGTTGCTGACGATCGATCACAACATGCGTAAGAAAATTCCCGAAATGGATGCGGCCTACGCGAAACACAACCAGATTCTGCTGGAAAGCGGCCCCAACGATTCGATGCACCTGTTCACGAAGTTCCCGGTCTCCAAGTTCGAGCACCTGAACGGGCGCAAGCTCGGGTCGAGCGGCACGTTCGCCCAGTGGCTTCGCGGTACCGGGGCGGTGTCGGTGAATTCGTCGATGAACCAGTCGTTCACCAACATCAAGAACGGCGTGTATGAAGGCTATCCGATCTCGGAGATCCTGGCTTTCGTATACAAAACATGGTCGGCGGCGCCGTATTTTACGAAGGTCGAGTTCGGGCCGTCCCTCGTGTCGGGCGTCTCGTTTAACGCCGATGTTTGGAAGAACCTGCCCAGCCACGTGCAGACCGTCATCCGGGAAGAAGTCGCCAAGTGGCCGACCTATCTCGACGATATCGATTCGAAAAAGCGCGGCAAGTTTATCGGCATCATGAAAAGCAAGGGCGTCAAGTTCAGCGTTCTTCCCGAAGCGGAGCGTACCAAGTGGGCCATGGCGCTGCCCAACATCGCCAAGGAATGGGCCGAGCGGCTTGAAGAAAAGGGCCTGCCGGGCAACAAGATGGTCGCGACCTACATGGATGAACTGCGGGCCGCGAACGTCGACATTACCCGCGACTGGGGCAAGAACTAGGCGAATCGGGCCGCATGACGGCCTGGTAGCAGTCCTCCAATGACGGATTCAGACATTCCTGCCGTCGAACAGCCGGGCCTGCCGGCCCGGCTGTTCGACGGAATCGTATCCCTGTTCAACGCCGGCGGCAGCGCCTGGATTTTCTGCCTGATGTCGATCCTGTGTGCCGACGTCTTCAGCCGGACGGCGTTCAACGCGCCGATCAACGGCGTGCCGTTGCTGGTCGAATTGTCGATTCTCGTCATCATGTTCATGCAGTTGCCGGCGGCGATCCGCAGCGGGCGGCTGACCCGGTCCGATATCCTGCTGGCCCGGCTGCTGCGGGACCGGCCGTCGCTGGGGCTGAGCCTGCGCACGGCCTACGACGCGCTGGGCATCGTCCTGATGGTGGTGGTCTTCTTCTATACGCTGCCGACCTTCGAGAAAGTCTGGCGCCGCGACACGTTCGAAGGTCTCGAAGGCGATTTCGCCCTCCCGTCCTGGCCGTTCAAGCTGCTGATTCTCTTCGGCGCCGGCATGTGTGCGGTCCAGTTCGGCCGGTCGCTCCTCGACGGTATCCGGGGGCTGCGGCAGCTGCACCGGGACAACACCCTGGAAAGCGGGCGCATCACGCGTATGTTCGTCCTGCTTGCCGTTGCCGTCGGCATCCTCTGGGCGATCGCGAATTTCACCGAGATCAGCCCTGCCGGGATCGGCGTAATCTCGATCCTGTTCGTACTGTTTTTCGTCTATATCGGCGTTCATGTCGGAGTCGCCCTGGCGCTGATCTCCTTCGTCTGCGTCTGGCTGGTTCAGGACAACATGGAACTCGCCGGGAAGCTGCTTGCGCTGTCGATCGGCGAAAGCATGAAGCATTACGAATTCGGGGTGATCCCGCTTTTCGTCCTGATGGGGCTGCTGGTCAGCATTTCCGGGATCGGCAGCGATACCTACGATGTCGCGAACCACCTGTTCCGCAAAATGAAAGGCGGACTGGGCACGGCGACCGTCGGCGCAAATGCCGTGTTTGCCGCGGTCACCGGCACCAGCATCGCATCGGCCTCGGTCTTTACGAAGGTCGCGGTGCCGGAAATGCTGCGGCTGGGATACCGGCCCCGGTTTTCGGTCGGCGTGGTCGCCGGGTCGTCGGTGCTCGGGATGCTGATCCCGCCGAGTTTGCTGCTGATCGTGTTCGGCATTCTGGCGGAACAGTCGATCGGCGATCTGTTTATCGCGGGCATCATTCCCGGCATTGTCCTCGCCGTCGCCTATTGCGTCCTGATCTGGGTGATGGCGACCTATTTCCCGGACAAGGTCGGCTCGGCCGAAGCGCTGAATACGAAGCGCGAAGCCCTTATGACCGGCGGCGTCGCGGCGCGGAAAAGCCTGCCGATCTTCCTGCTGATCGCGCTGGTGCTGGGCGGCATATACGGCGGATTGTTCACCGCGACCGAAGCCGGCGGCGTCGGCGCGCTGGGCGCGCTGGTCCTGACCCTCGTAAAGGGGTCGCTCAACCGCGAAAATCTCTGGCAGGCCCTGTCGGAAACCGGCCACGTGACGGCCTCGATCTGTTTCCTGCTGGTCTCGGCCCATATCTATTCGCGGATGATCGCCCTGACCGGCATTCCCAATCTGATGGAACAATGGGTCAACGCATCCGGGCTCGGCCTCACCGGGCTGCTGGCGATCTACATTATCGCCATCGTCCTGATGGGCACGATCCTCGATGCCGGCTCGATCATGCTGATCACGGTGCCGCTGATGATCCCCGCCCTGGCCGGGTTCGAGATCGACCTGATCTGGTTCGGGATCGTCACCATCATCGCGGTCGAGATCGGTCTGCTGACCCCGCCACTGGGGCTCGCGTGTTTCGTGATCCACAGTAATCTGCAGGACGACCGGATCATGATCGAAGACGTGTTCTGGGGCGCGATCCCGTTCGCCATCACGATGCTGATCGTGTTGCTGCTGATCGTCGCGTTCCCTGAAATCGCGACGGCCTTAATCTGACATACCAACCGGACAGGGAATCTGCGCAGTGAAACTCCTCTCAATCGACGCCGGCAACGGCAGCCATCCCGGCGTTATCGTCGGCGACAACCAGGTTCTGGACCTCGCGACCGCACCGGACACGGTCGTTTCCGGCTGGCGTCCCGATAGCGTGCGCGGCATTTTCGAACGCGGCGACGACGGGCTCGAAGCGGTGCGCCGGATCGCCGGCGCCGCCGAGGCCGCGATGGACAGCTGCGCTGATGCGCTGACCGATTTCGCCGATACCAGCTTCGCGCCCGCGATACCCGATCCCTGGCTGGTGTTCTCGGTCGGGATGAATTACGGACGTCATCTCGCCGAAATGGGCGATACCCCGCGTCCGGCGCATCCCGCCGGTTTCATCAAGACCCGGGATTCCCTGCTGGGACACGGCAAGGCCATCCAGGTGCCGCCGCAATGCCCCGACATGATCGACTACGAAGGGGAGTTCTGCTTCGTTTTCGGCCGCGAATGCCACCGCGTCAGCGAGGCCGACGCGATGGACTACGTCGTCGGCTATACCATTGCCAACGACGTGTCGGCGCGCGACTGGATCCCCGATATCAAGGCGGGCACGCCGCCCTTCGGGCCGATCCATGGCTGGGAACGCAACATCATGGGCAAGAACCTGCCGGGCTTCACGCCCTGCGGGCCGGTTATCGCCACCAAGGACGAAATCGCCGATCCCTACGATCTGCATCTGCAGACGCGGCTTAACGGCGAGGTCATGCAGGATACCAGGACCGACGATCTGATCTTCAAGATCCCGGAAATCGTTTCCTATTATTCGCAGTGGTACCGGTTCCGCCCCGGCGATTTCGTGACCACGGGCTCGCCGTCCGGCGTCGGCGTCGGGCGCAACCCGCCGGTCTTTATGCATGCGGGGGATACGGTGGAAGTCGAGCTTGAAGGCGTGGGGACGCTGATCAACACCCTGGCCTGACACAGAGAGAGAAACCGGCATTGGCGAAAAAACCTGCATCCGGAACGAAACGCCCCGGAATGAAGGTCGAAGAGCCCGTCTTCGTGACCATGCGCGACGGCGTGCGGATCGCCTGCCGTATCTACCGCCCCGATACGCCCGGCAAATTCCCGGCGCTGTTCGCGGCCTCTCCCTATCAGTTCGAAACCGACGACCTGCCCCATTCGACGCAGTTCCTGTGGCGCGAGGTCGGGCCGGTTGAATGGTACGTTCGCGATCAGGGCTATGCCTATGTCCATATGGACGTGCGCGGTTCCGGGCAGTCGGGCGGCGTCTACAACCTGCTCGATAAAAACGAGCAGCAGGATTACTACGAGTGCATCGAATGGGTCGCCCGCCAGGAATGGTGCGACGGCAATGTCGGCGGTCTCGGGCAGTCCTATTACGCGTGGTCGCAGTGGTTCATGGGCATCGTCAATCCGCCGAGCCTGAAATGCATCGCGCCCTATGACGGATCTGTCGATATGTATCGCGGCACCGCCTATCACGGGGGCATGTATTGCGACTTCATGCCGATGTGGTACCAGATGATCCGGATGAACAACCTGCATCGGGCGGCCAACGGGCCCGGCGGCCAGTACATGCCGCTCGATCTCGCCGGCGAGATGGCGAAGCACCCGACCTATGACGACTGGTGGCGCGAACGTTGCGCCTGGGAACGCCTGGACGAAATCAAGGTGCCGGTGCTGTCGATCGGCCACTGGGGCAAGATGGGCCTCCACCTGCGCGGCAATATTCTCGGCTACGAGAACGTCAGGTCGCCCAAAAAACTTGTCGTAACCGGCGCGAAGGACGTTTTCGAAGCCCACGACCAGTTCGATCATATCTCGTATCACGAGCGCGAATTGCTGCCGTTCTACGACCGGTATCTCAAGGGGAAAAAGAACGGCTACGAAAAGCGTCCCAATGTGCGGCTGCATGTCGGCGGGCGCGACGAATGGCGCGAAGACGATGTCTGGCCGCCTGAAAACGCGAAATACAAGCCGTTCTACCTGAACAGCCGCGCTTCGAAGAGCGTCAATTCCATCAATGACGGGTCGCTGACGACCGAGGCGCCGAAAGCGGGCGGCGGGTCGACCAGCTACGACTATCCGAACCCGGGCTGGAAGCTCGGCACGGTCGGTTTCGGCCCGCACGGTCCGGACCCGGCGCGCGGGGTGCTGACCTTCACGACCGCGCCGCTGGAAAAGGACCTGGAAATCGCCGGGCCCATCGTCCTCGAACTTCAGGCGTCGTCGACCTGCACGGACACCGATTTCGTCGTAAAGCTGTCGGATCAGCACCCGCAATCGAAGCAAGACCGCGACAAGGGCCTGCAGCCCGCGTTCAACGTCGTCTCCAAGGGCTGGCTGCGCGCGTCGCACCGCGAGAAGGACCCGAAGCACAGCACCCGGTCCCGGCCGTTCTATACCCACACGAACCCGCAGCCGATCGTGCCGGGCGAGATTTATACCTACGAAATAGAGGTCATGCCCTGCGCCTACCGGTTCCGGGCGGGGCACCGGATCCGGCTGGAAATCGTCAACGGCGATTCTGCGCTGACCGATGCGATCTTCACCCACCAGTACCTGTACTACAAGGTCGGCACCGATACGCTGTGGCACAACGCCAAAAACCCGTCGCGCCTGCTGTTGCCGGTGGTGCCGGCGCGCTAGCCGTCAGACCAGCAGCAGAAGCCCGCCTGTAATGCAGAAATTGCAGTGCATGAGCAGGAAGTGATAGGCCCGTTGCGGGTCGGTCATCGTCCAGTAGCGGTGGAAGATGGCTGTCGCCAGCGCGGTGAACGCGATCAGGAGCCAGGCGCCTGTCTCGGCATGCCAGTCGAACAGCAGCATGAAGGCGCCCGGGAACTGAAGGGCAAAGCCGAAGGCCAGGCTGATATGGCCGGGAAACCCCTTGTCGCGAAGCCGTCCGACATTTGTATTCCACAGCATCGCGTTCTTGATGCCCTGCCAGATGAAGTAGATGGCGATGATCGCCTGGCCCGCGATCTCGGCAAGCGTATGGTCTGCGTACATTGGATTCCCCCTGTCGGGCCCGGCGCTGTTGGGAATGTCGCGCGTGAAGGCCCGTTGCGACTGCTTTCGGTTTCTATCCTGTCTGACGCCGTACTGCTATAGTTCCGCGCATGCGTCTCGGATATTTCACCCAGCCCGTTCACCCGCCCGCCAAGGATTACCGCCAGGTTCTGAGAGAGAACCGGGAGGCGGCCTTGTTCGCGGACGAGCTCGGCTATGCGGAAGCGTTTTTCGGCGAGCACATTACCGACCGGGCGGAGCCGATAACGTCGAACCTGATGTTCATCGCCTCGCTCGCCCACGAGGCGAAACGGATCACCTTCGGCTCGGCGGCGGTCACATTGCCGTCCTATCACCCGGCCATGGTGGCCGCCCATGTGGCAATGATCGACAACATGACGGACGGCCGGTTCATTTTCGGGATCGGCCCGGGCGGCCTGCTGTCGGATGCCGAAATGTTCGAGAGCCTGGATGTCGACCGTAATGCGAAGATGCTCCAGTCGATCGACATGATCCTGGCGATCTGGGCCGGCGACGCGCCCTACGGTCTGGAAAACGACTACTGGACGGCGACGACCGAACGCACGCTGAACCCGGCGATCGGACAGGGTATCGTCGCGGTGCCGTTGCAACGGCCGCATCCGCCGATTGTCGTGACGGCGGTCGCGCCCCATTCGCGCGGGATCACCGCCGCCGCGGCGCGGGGCTGGGATCCGATCACGTCGAACTATGTCCAGGCGCACTGGGTCGCGACGCATCTGCCGAAATATCTCGAAGGGCTCGAACAGGGCGGCCGGCCCGTGAACGGGTCCGGGTGGCGGGTCGCCAAGTCGATTTTCGTCGCCGATGACGACGCCACGGCCCGCGACTACGGCAAATCGCCCGACGGGCCCTACGGTTTTTATTTCCGCAACATCATGACCAAGCTTGTCGGCAACGGAAAACCGGAGATTTTCCGCGCCTGGCCCGATCAGCCCAACGACCAGGTCAGCCTGGACCAGTCGCTCGATACCCAGGTGATTGCCGGCAGCGTAAATTCCGTGGTCGATCAGGTTCTTGCCTTCCGCGAGGAAATCGGGGAATTCGGCACGCTGCTCTATACCGGCCATGACTGGATGGACCCGGCACTGGGCCGCCGGTCGATGGAATTGATGGCGACCGAGGTAATGCCCCGGGTGAACGAGGCCCTCGGCGAACATGCCGCCGTCGAGTAATATTCTCACCCGCTACGCGCCGCCGCCGGCGCTCGCCGGGGCGCTGGCGATGCTGTGCTGGGCGGGGAGCATCATCGTCGTCCGCGATGTCGCGGGGATCGTGCCGCCCGTGGCGATGTCGTTCCTGCGGTGCATCCTGGCGCTGTGCATCCTCTATCCGATCTGCCAGCGCAATCTTCACGCCCAGATTCCGCTGATGCGCCGGCACTGGAAGCTGATCGCCCTGCAGGGCGCGCTGCTGTTTATCGGCGGCAACGGCATGCTGTTTGTCGGGCTTCAGTTCACCACCGCGATCAACGCCGCCCTGATCAATTCGGCCGAGCCGGTGACGATCGTCGCCATTGCCTGGGTCATGTTCCGCGACCGGCTGTCGGCGATCCAGTGGGCCGGCGTCGTGATTTCGATGGTCGGGGTGCTGTACCTGATCGGGCGGGGCAACATGTCGGTCCTGCTTAATTTCGACCTCAATATCGGCGATGTGTTCATCCTGATTTCGATCGTGTCCTGGGCGTTTTACGCCGTGCTGATGCGCCGGGTGCCCCGGGACCTGGACCGCCTGAATCTCGTTTTCGGCATTCTGCTGGCCGGGGCCGTCGTAGTGTCCCCGTTCTGGATCCTCGAGAATATTTTTTACAAGCCGACGCCGATGATCTGGGCGACGCTCTGGGTAACGGTATTCAACGCCGTCTTTGCCTCGATCCTTGCCCTGTTCTGGTGGAATCACACGGTCGAGAACATGGGGCCGGGCCGGGCCGCGTTGTTCGTTCATCTGATCCCGGTCTATACCGTGATCCTGGCCATGTGGCTGCTGGGCGAACAGGCATTCTGGTTCCACGCCGTCGGGATAGGCCTGATTGGCATCGGCATATTCCTGACCACATTGCTGAAGACGCGAAAAGATATCCAGGGGGAGAAACCGACATGACGAAGACACGTATTTTCAGCGACGCCGTGGGCGAGCCGCCGGTGGGGACATGGTCGAACTGCCTGGTCGTCGACCGCCACGTCTATATCGCCGGCATGACCTCGCGCAGCGACGAATTCGATACGATTGTCGGCGCGAACGCCTATGAGCAGTCGAAAGTGATTTTCGACAAGATCAGGGCGCTGATCGAGGCCGCCGGCGGCACCATGGCGGATATCGTGAAGGTGAACGTCTTTCTGACCGACGTGAACGACCGCCAGCAGGTCTGGGAGGCGCGGCGGGAGTATTTCGACGGCGACTTCCCGGTCTCCACCCTGCTCGAAATATCGAAACTGGTTCATCCCGACATGCTGGTCGAAATCGAGGCGGTCGGTTTCCTCGGCGCCGGGGACACAGGCAGCGATTGAGGCTGTTTCGCCGCTTCCCGTCGCGCTAAGCTGGCGCAAAACAGGGAGCGGAACGGAGCCAGGACAATGCTGACCATGCGGTCGGCGCTGGAACGGGCGCAACGTCTGTACGGCGCGAACACGGCGATCATCGACCGGGAATGCCGGTTCACCTGGGCCCAGCATATGGACCGCGTGATGCGGCTCGCATCGGTTCTGCAGGAAAACGGCGTCGGCAAGGGCGACCGTTTCGCCGTCATTTGCCGCAATACCTGGCGCCATTGCGAATTGCTGCACGCCGGGTACTGGAACGGATCGGTTCCGGTCCCGGTCAATTACCGCCTCGCGCCGCCCGAAATCCGCCATATTCTCGACGATGCCGGGATCGGACAGCTGTTTGTCGAGGACCCGTTTCTGGCGTTTCTCGACCATGCCGAATTCGCGCCCTGGCGCGAGACCGCGATCTGCATTTACGGCGATGGCGGCGAAACGGCGCTTCGCGTGTGCGACGATCTGATCGCCGCTGCGGGCCCGTCGGACGGTCACGACAGCGACGAGGAAGAAGACGCCATCCTGCTCTATACCGGCGGCACGACGGGCCGGTCGAAGGGCGTGCGCCTGACCCACCGGAACGTCTTTTCGAACGGTCAGCAATGCACCGGGCCGATGAAGATACGCGCCGGCGACGTCTATCTGCATGTCGCGCCGATGTTTCATTCCGCCGATCTGCTGGGGACCGGTTACACGCAGGTCGGGGCGGCGCACGCCTATCTGCCTGTCTTCACGCCGGAAAACCTGTTGCGCGCCTTTCAGGATTACGGCGCGACCGCGGCGATGATGGCGCCGACGATGATTATCCTGACCCTCCAGGAACCCGGTTTCTCCGATTACGACCTGTCGTCCCTCGACCGCGTATTCTACGGCTCGTCGCCGATGGCGGTCGAATGGATCCGCCGCACGATGGAAGCGTTTCCAAATGCGAACGTCCAGCAGGGCTACGGGCTGACCGAAACGTCGCCGATCCTGACGACGCTGGACGAAGACGTGCATGTCGCGGCGATGCAAAGCGGCAACCACGATATCCTCAAGGCCGCGGGGCGGCCGCTGGTGGGCATCGACATGCGCATCGTCGATCCGGACGGCGAAGAAGTTCCCCTGGGCGAAGACGGCGAGGTGATGGTTCGCGGCCCCAACGTCACCGTCGGCTATCTGAACCGGCCGGAAGAAAACCGGAACGCCTTCCGCGACGGCTGGTTCCATACCGGCGATGTCGGCCGGATGGACGAAAACGGCTTCATGTACCTGCTCGACCGCAAGAAGGACATGATCGTCACCGGCGGCGAGAACGTCTATTCGTCCGAGGTCGAGGCGGCGCTGTACCAGCATGAAAACGTGCATGAATGCGCCGTCGTCGGCGTGCCGGACGAAAAATACGGCGAAGCCCTGTTCGCCGCCATCGTGCCGCGGCCCGGGACCACGCTGACCGAGAGCGAAATCATCGATCACTGCCGCGGCCGGATCGGCGGCTTCAAGATTCCCCGCAGAATGGCGTTTGTCGATTCCCTGCCGAAAAGCGCCATGGGGAAAATCCTCAAAACCGAAATACGCAGAACCCACGGAGACCGAAAATCATGAAAGACAGCCTGAAACCGGGCCTGGAAGGCACGCGACAGTTCGAGATCGACACCGGACGGACCATCAGTTTTATGGGCGACGATCTCCGGGTCTACGGCACGCCCTACATGGTGCGCGATATCGAGGAAACGTCGCGCCTGCTGGTCCAGGATCACCTGGATGACGGCGAGGAAACCGTCGGCGCCCATGTGTCGGTCGACCATCTCGGCGCGTCGCTGATGGGCATGACGGCGACGGTGACGGCGAAAATCACCGAGGTCGACGGCCAGCGCGTGACGCTGGAGGCCGAGGTCCATGACGGCATGGACCTGGTCGGCCGGGCGAAGCATGTGCGTTTCGTCATCGACCGCGACCGCCAGGCGGCGCGGCTGGAGAAAAAGCGCGCGGCGATGGGCTAGCCGTAGAACAGTCCCGGCAGGAACAGCGATATCGCCGGGATCGCCACGATAATCGCGAGCCGGATGATGTCGGCGCACCAGAACGGGGTGACGCCCCGGAAGATCGTGCCGGTGGAGACGTCCTTGACCACGCCGGACAGGACGAAGACGTTCAGCCCGACCGGCGGGGTGATCAGGCTGATCTCGGTGACGACGACCGCAACGATTCCGAACCAGACGAGAATTTCTTCGCCGCCGAGCCCGGCATAGCTCAGTTCCTTGACCACCGGAAAGAACACCGGGATCGTCAGCAGCAGCATCGACAGGCTTTCGAACACGCAGCCGAGCACGATATAGATCGCGATGATGATCGCGATGACCGTCAGCGGCGACAGGTCGTTGCCGGTCACCAGGGAAAGCAGCCCGTCCGGCAGGCCGGCGCGGTTGACGAAGTTCGAGAATATGAGCGCGCCGATCAGTACCGTGAACAGGATGGCGGTCGTCCGCGCGCTGTCGGCCAGGACATCGAGGAATATCCGCCATGTCAGCGCCCCCCGGAACAGCGCGATCAGGAACGCGCCGCCGGCGCCGATTCCGGCCGCCTCGGTCGGGGTGAACGCGCCGCCGTAAATGCCGCCCATGACAACGGCAAAGAGCAGCAGCGTGCCCCAGACGCCGTTCAGCGCCCGCATGCGCGCCGCCCAGTCGCGTTTCGGGGCGGCCGGCCCGGCTGACGGGTCGCGCCATACCACGAATTTCACGGCCGCCATGTACAGCACGATGCCGAGCAGGCCGGGCAGGAAGCCGGCGGCGAACAGTTCGCGGATCGACGTTTCCGTCATCAGGCCGTATATGACCAGTATGACGCTGGGCGGGATCAGGATGCCCAGCGTGCCGCCCGCCGCGACGGAAGCGGTCGCCAGCGTATCGGCATAGCCGTATTTCCGCATCGGCGGCAGGGCGACCTTCGACATGGTGGCGGCGGTGGCCAGCGACGAGCCGCAGATTGCGCTGAACCCGCCGCAGGCGACGATGGTCGCCATGGACAGACCGCCCTTGCGATGGCCGAGAAACGCGTGCGACGCATCGTAAAGTTCGGACGACAGCCCGGCCCGGGCGACGAAATTGCCCATCAGGATGAACATCGGCACCACCGACAGGCCGTAGCTCAGCGCGGTATCCGAGACCAGGGTGCCGACCATCGCGAGGGACGGATCGAACCCCGACAGGAAGCCGAACCCGGCGAAACCGACAAATCCCATGGCGAAAGCGATCGGCATCCGCAGGAAAACCAGTGCCAGCAGCACGGCAAATCCGATAAGGGCAGCTTCCATGTGTCGTTACGCCGTTTTCATTGGTTGAGCCGCGGGTCGTGGGACCGGATCCGGGCGCGGCCGGTCAGGTGGCGGAAGACGTTGGCAAACAGCGCGAGCGCGGCGATGCCGCTCATGACCGAGATGAAATAGCTGACCGGTCCCAGGGGAATTCGCAGAAATTCCGTGGAATCGCCGTATTCCATCTGGAATTCGCCGATCACCCAGACGCGCCAGCATACGACGGCCATCATCACGCCGGATAACAGGTTCAGGACCACCTGCCGCGGCGGCGCGAGACGGCGCGGAAACCATTTGTCGAGCAGGTCGACCGTAATGTGTTCCTCGCGGAAACTGACCACCGGCAGAACTGCGAAAACCAGGACGCCCATCATCAGCTGCGTCAGTTCGGTGGCCCCGTCCAGCGGCGCACCCAGGATCTCGCGCCCGAACACGTCGATGCAGGTCATTACCATCAGTGCAAACAGCACCAGCGCCGACAAACCGTCGGAGAGCCAGCCGAACAGCTTGTCCGGCGGGCTCTCCGGGTCCGGTGTCGTGTCGGGCGTGATGCCGTCCGCCCGTTTATCCGCCACGGTTACTTCTTGGCGGCTTCGTAGGCGCGGGCCGTTGCCCGCAATTCGGCGAGGACGGCCTTGCCGTCGAACCACTTGGCGGTTTTCCGGATCCAGTCGTCCTCGATCGGTTTGACACGGGCGTAATAGGCATCCCTGACGGCGTCGGACGCGACCGTGATCTTGGTGCCGGATTTCAGCCCGTCTTCGCGGCCGACCGTGTCCGCGTCGTCCCAGTGCCGGTTGAGCCTGGCGAATTCGGCGCCCGATACGCTCATGATCGCCGCCTGGTCCTTTTTCGACAGCTTGGCCATCAGGCGCGGGCTCAGGATGAACCCGAAGCTGCCGTAGTAAAGCCCGCCCGGCATGATCGTGACATTCGGGACGACTTCCTTGAGGCGGAAACTTTTCTGGGTCTCCATCGGCATGAAAACGCCGTCCGCCACGCCGGAGGACAGTGATTCATAGACCTTCGGCGCGGGCAGTTTCACCGCCGTGACGCCGAGCGCCCGGCCGACGAGGCTGCCGACACCGCCGGGCACGCGTATCTTGAGGCCCTTCATGTCGTCCAGGCTTTTCAGCGGGTTCTTGGTATGGATCACCGCCGGGCCGTGCGAATGCAGCCCGATCAGCACCACGCCGCGGTGTTCGTTGGCCTTTTTCAGGTATTTCTGGTGAACCTGCCAATAGGCGACGGCGGCGGCTTCGCCGCTGGTGCCGAGCCCCGGCATTTCGACCGCCTGCGTCGCAACGTAGCGGGTGTTGTAGCCGTGGAATATCCAGGCCGCATCGGCGATGCCGTCGCGCACGACGCCGAACTGTTTCGGCGGCGAGGCCAGCTTGTATTCGATCTTGGTTTTGACGCGGCCTTCGGTCGCCTTTTCGACCATCGCGCCCCATTCGGGCCATATCTTGGAATTCACGAAATGGGTCGGCGGCGCCCACGAACTGATCCGCAATACGGTTTCCGCCTGTGCCGCAGGGGTAGTCACCGACGCGGAAAGGGCAGCAGCCCCGAACGCGCCGAACAGGAACATACGCTTGTGCATTTTCATTCTCCCCGGTTGAATTTTATTCATTGGGAAGAAGATTATCGTCCGGGAGTTGAATTGGCGAGAGGTTTTGATCCCCGGCGGCCGGCCTATTTCAGGATGTCGTCGATCCCGGCGAAGAGTTCCTCGACGTCGGATTCGGTAACCGACGGTTGTTCCGGGGCAGCCGCGCGCGGCTGCACCGCGGGTGCGATGGCGGCGGAGGTGCCCGCATGGCGCCTGATGGCCTCGGAAAGAAGAGCCGAATCTATCGGCTTCGAGACGTAGTCGTCCATTCCGGCTGCGATATAGGTCTCCCGGTCGCCTTTCATGGCATTCGCCGTCAGCGCGATGATCGGCGTGCCGTTCAGCGGCGGCGGCAGGTCGCGGATGTTCCGGGTGGCGGCAATGCCGTCCATCTCGGGCATGTGGATATCCATCAGTATGACGTCGAAGCGGTCGTGGCTGGCGACGAGCTCGACTGCGATTCTGCCATTCTCGGCGATCGTCACGTCTATCCCCGCGGTCTCGAGCATTGCCATCGCGACCCGCTGGTTGACGTCGTTGTCCTCGACGAGAAGGATTCTCAGCGGCGCGGCGCCGGCTGCCGGTTCACGGCCGGTCGCCGGATCGCCGCCGGAGACATCGGATTGCGGTTCCGGCGCGGGGGCGTGCGGCGCCGGCTCGCGCGCCACCGGCGGGGCAGGCTGTTTCGCCACCGGCGGGGCGGCCGGATTCGCCGTCGCCGGGGGGCGTTTCATCGCCGACTGAACACCCGCCTGGCGTCCGATTGCGTCGGAGAGGTCAACCGGATCGACCGGTTTGGATACGTAGTCGTTCATGCCGGCATCGAGGTATTTTTCCCGGTCGCCCTTCATGGCGTTGGCCGTATGCGCGATGATCGGAATGTCGCCTACAGGCGGCGGTAGCTCGCGGATTTTCTGTGCCGCGGTGATGCCGTCCATCTCGGGCATGTGAATGTCCATCAGGATGACGTCGAAATCATGATCGCCGGCGAGCATGTCCAGGGCAATGCGGCCGTTCTCCGCGATCTCTGAATCGTAACCGGCGGCGTAGAGGATTGCCTGGGCCACCCGTTGGTTGACGTGATTGTCTTCGACCAGAAGCACCTTCAGGAGCGGT